>OFFL01000276.1_pt1 | contig 59666 bp, 59 predicted proteins | sample 1521391 | NCBI WGS metagenome assembly OFFL01 (sample SAMEA3504082, study PRJEB24116) | mouse gut metagenome | biome: mouse gut; feature: mouse-associated habitat; material: faeces | place: Denmark | collected 2011
TTGAAAGTTATCCCCCAAGTTGTTTTTATAATGGCCAAAAAGAAATGTCTGGAGAGTACCAATGGAATCTCCGGACATTTTTTCCGTTCACAACAAGAAAAAAGGGCTGTAATCAGCCTGCAGACCGTAAAACCGGCCTTACTGTTACAGCCCCTTTTTCTTCGTGTTCCCGCATTGTCAGAATTCCGCCACCTGCACAGCAGGCCGCAGTGTGATCATGAACGCGTGCCGGCAGGCCCTCAGCACATCTTCCTCTCCTGCACCGAATGCCCACTGACACCCGATGCCAAGAAACAGGTTGGTCAAAGAGAGCCAGATTTTGCGGGGATTCGAAAGATTCCGGATCTGACCGCTTTCCTGTGCCTTCAGGATCGCCGCTTCAATGTCTGTCTGCAGTTCATGCCCGGCGGTGTTCGGGTGGGTGTGACTGCGCAGGCAGCGGATCACATAATGGGAATACAGGTCATGCCCCAGAGACTGGCTGCGTTTCATGATGCAGCTGGTTCCGGCCCAGATCTCCTCGATGTATTCCCCCGCGAGATCCAGTGTGGCCATTTCCTGCCGCACGGTTTCATCTGCTCCCCGGTAAAACTGGGACAGCAGGGCATCCTTGGATGCCGCAAACTTATAGAATGTCGGTTTTGTGATGCCCACCTCGTGACAGATATCCATCACCGAGACATTGTCGTAGCCCTTTTCCCGGAACAGCCGAAAGGCTGCATCCGAAATTTCGGGTAGTGAGGTTTTCCGCTTCATGCCGGCACCTCGCACAGAGCCTGCAGAGAGTCCAGAAACTCATCCATGACATCCACAGACCCCTCATTCAGGATCCACCAGGCACAGAACCCGATCAGTGTGGACATGATCACATCATAGAGCTGCTCCGGTTCTGTGTCGTCTAGGATTTCCCCGGATGCCTGGGCTTTCCGGATCACCGCCGCCATGCGTGAACGGAAGTCCGGATCCACCCGGAACCGGTCCTGTTCGGACAGAACATTCTGGATGAACAGCTGCATGCAGAAATCTGTCCCGAAGGACAGAAAGGAAGTCAGAAACCCGCAGAAGCCGTGTTTCAGGCAGTTCCACCAGGATCCCTGTATCTGAGGATCATCCCAGGTGTCATCCGTGTTTCCGGCAATCCGGTAGAAAAACAGTTCAAGAAGATCGCCCTTGGTCACTGCATACTTGTAGAATGTGGGTTTCGTGATATCGCATGCTTCACAGATTTCCCGCACACTGACATTGTCATATCCCTTTTCCCTGAAAAGCTGCAGAGACGTGTCGAGAATCAGGGGCTCCAGATTCCGGCGCTTCATGGTGTGACCAGACGGTAATGCATAATCGATCACCCTTTCCCCTGCGGCATCGCGTAAACTTTACCGCAGTCAACTTTCAACACCATTGTATGCTTCGTTTTTCCGAAATGCAATTAACCTTGGTAAATACAGGGCAAAAAGGAACAAAAATTGTAACAGTCAGTCACTCTCTGACAGTTTGCTCCCGTCCCTGGGCATTTAGCCCGACAACCCGTCTGTTCTCTGCCTGTCCCCGGCCGATGCAGGCGTCACCTTCCGCTTTCTTTCTTTTGTTTCTGAAAGGTTTTCAGTATAGTAGGGTGGTATGGAGGATTTGATCATGAGAGATACAGAAATGTTTGACATCATTGGCCGGGAGGAAGACCGCCAGAAATACAACGTGGAACTCATCGCCTCGGAAAACTTTGTCAGCGACGAAGTCCGGGAAGCCCAGGGCTCCGTGCTCACCAACAAATACGCGGAAGGCTACCCCGGAAAGCGCTATTACGGCGGCTGCGTGCATGTGGATGAAGCCGAGCGCCTGACCATTGCACGGGCAAAGGAACTCTTCGGTGCCGAATACGCCAACGTGCAGCCGCATTCCGGTTCCCAGGCGAACATGGGGGTCTACCTGGCGGCACTGGAACCCGGTGATACAGTGTTGGGCATGGACCTTACCAGTGGCGGTCACCTCACCCACGGTCATCCTCTGAACTTCTCGGGCCGGAGCTACAACTTCGTTCCCTACAACGTCAACCGGGAAACAGAACGCATTGACTACGACGAACTCGAGCGCCTGGCGCTGGAACACCATCCGAAGCTGATCGTCGCCGGTGCCAGTGCCTACCCCCGGGTGATCGATTTCAGCCGGCTGCGGGACATCGCCGACAAGTCCGGTGCCCTGCTGATGGTGGACATGGCCCACATCGCAGGCCTGGTGGCAGCAGGCCTGCACCCCAGTCCCGTTCCCTATGCGGACTTCGTGACCACCACGACCCACAAGACCCTCCGCGGGCCCCGCGGCGGCCTGATCCTCGCAAAGGAAGAATATGGAAAGAAAATCGATTCCCGTGTCTTCCCCGGCATGCAGGGAGGACCGCTGGAGCATGTGATTGCCGCCAAGGGCGTGGCACTGCACGAAGCCATGCAGCCGGAATTCAAAACCTATGCACAGAATATCCTGAACAACGTGCAGGCCATGGCCGACGAATTTGAAAAAGCCGGTTTCCGCATGGTCTCCGGTGGTTCCGACAATCACCTGATCCTGCTGGACACCATGTCCAGTCTGGGCATGACGGGAAAAGAAGCCGAGCGGCTGCTGGACCTGGCGGGCATCACCTGCAACAAGAACACGATTCCCTTCGATCAGCAGAAGCCGTTTGTCACAAGCGGCATCCGTCTGGGCAGTGCAGCCATGACAAGCCGGGGATTCGGCGAGCCCGAATTCCGTCAGACAGCCCGCTGGATCGTGGATGTCCTGAAAGACGGGACGGATGAACACGCTGCGGCTGTCCGCAAAGAGGTCCGGGCCCTGACAGAAACATTCCCGACAGGAGCCCAGGTTTGATCCGGCTGATCTGCGTCGGAAAAAACAAGGACAAAGCCCTGAAAAGCCTGGAAACCGAATACATCCGCCGCATTGGCGCCTTTGACCGGATCCAGGTCGAGGAAGTCAAGGACGAACCCAATATCCACGTTGACCGGGAAGCCGAAGACCGGCGGGTCCGGGATGCGGAAGCCGGCCGGGTGCTGGAGAAGCTGAAGCCGGATGACCAGGTCGTGTTGCTGGACCTGCATGGAGACATGCCGGATTCGGAAGAATTTTCCCGGGAACTCATACGGCGCAGGGATGCGGGGCATCTCGTATTCGTGATTGCGGGCAGCCTTGGACCTGGGGAAAAGCTCGTGAAGCGGGCCGACAGCCGTCTGAAGCTTTCGGACCTGACCTTTACCCACATGATGACCCGGGTGCTCCTGCTGGAACAGATTTACCGGGGATTCATGATCCACGCCGGACGGTCCTATCACAAATAATTCACAGACAGACCGGGCAAGACCCGGAAGACAGGAGGCCTGATGCAGAGACCTCCTGTTTTTTTTGAACGGGACAGACAGGCTGCAGTCCGCTGTCGGGGAAACCGGATTTGATACCCACTTACAAATCCCCTGAACCGCGACATAAGTGCCCCTGCAGGTGATATACTGTTTACGATGCGAAAAGCATAGGAGGATTATCATGGCAAAGAGAACTGTCAAAGACCTGGACGTCAAAGGCAAAAAGGTCATCGTCCGCTGCGATTTCAACGTGCCCCGCAAGGACGGAGTCATCACGAATGACAACCGGATCGTGCAGGCCCTGCCGACGATCAAATACCTGCTGGAGCAGGGAGCCAAAGTCATCCTGATGTCCCACCTGGGCAAGGTGAAGACAGAAGAGGACAAGGCGAAGAACAGCCTGGAGTGCGTGGCTGTCCGTCTGGCTGAACTGCTGCCTGACACAAAGGTGGAATTCTGCAATGAGACCCGCGGTCCCGTTCTGGAAGAAATGGTCAATGACCTGAAGGACGGTCAGATCCTGCTGATCCAGAACACCCGTTATGAAAAAGGCGAATCCAAGAACGATCCTGAACTGGGCAAGTACTGGGCAAGCCTGGGTGACGTATTTGTGGAAGATGCATTCGGTTCCGTACACCGTGCACATGCATCCACTGTCGGCATTCCTTCCAACCTCCCGGAAAACGGTCTCGGATTCCTGGTGGAAAAGGAAGTGGACATGCTGGGCAAAGCCGTGGATGACCCGAAACACCCCTTCGTGGCCATCATTGGCGGTGCCAAGGTATCCGACAAGATCGGCGTGATTGAAAACATGCTGGAAAAAGCCGACAAGGTGATCGTCGGCGGCGGCATGGCCTACACATTCCTGAAGGCCCTGGGCGAAAACGTCGGAAACTCCCTGGTGGAAGAAGACAAGATCGACCTGGCGAAGGCCACGCTGGAAAAAGGAAAGGACAAGATCGTCCTGCCGGTTGACCACGTGATCGCCGATGCATTTGCCAACGATGCCAACACACAGGTTGTGGAAGGCGACATCCCCGAAGGCTGGATGGGTCTGGACATCGGCCCGAAATCCGTGGAAAAATTCAAGGAAACCCTGGATGGTGCCAAGACTGTAGTATGGAACGGCCCCATGGGTGTATTTGAAATGCCGAACTTCGCCAAGGGCACCCTGGAAGTCTGCACAGCCATCTCCGAACTGCCGGAAGCCATTACGGTGATCGGCGGCGGCGACTCCGCTGCAGCAGCGATCCAGCTGGGATTCAAGGACAAGTTCTCCCACATTTCCACAGGCGGCGGCGCTTCCCTGGAATACATGGAAGGCAAGACACTGCCGGGCATCGCTGTCATCAGCGCGAAAGACTGATCCGGGTTTGAACGGGAGGATATCATGAGAGAAGCAATCATTGTCGGAAACTGGAAAATGAACAAGAACAACGCGGAGACACAGGCTTTCTTTGAGGAAGTCGATCCCGCGGCTGTCAGCGACAAGGCCCTGTATGGCATTGGCGCCCCTTTCACAGACCTGAAAACAGCTCTGGACAACGCAAAGAACCTGATCGTTGCAGCAGAAAACGTGCACTTTGAGGATTCCGGCGCGTTCACGGGCGAAGTCTCTGTTCCCATGCTGGAAGAACTCGGCGTGAAATACTGCATCATCGGTCACAGCGAGCGCCGGCAGATGTTCGGCGACACGGATGAGACTGTGAACAAGAAGGCGAAGAAACTGCTGGCTGCCGGCATGACTCCGATTCTGTGCATCGGTGAGACCGAGGAAGAATATGATGCGGGCAAGACCAAAGACGTCATCACATCCCAGCTGAACGGCTCCCTTGCAGACATTCCTGCGGATGAGTACAAGAACATCGTCATCGCCTACGAGCCCATCTGGGCCATCGGCACCGGCAAGTCCGCTTCTGTGGAAATCGCTGAAGACTGCTGCAGGCTGGTCCGTGATGTCGTCCGTGACATGGTCGGCGAAGAAGCGGCTGAAGCAGTCCGCATCCAGTACGGCGGATCCGTAAAACCGGGCAACATCGTGGAATACATGGCACAGCCGGATATCGACGGTGCCCTGATTGGCGGTGCTTCCCTGAAGCCGGACAGCTTCCTGGAAATCATCGAAAAAACAAAGTAGGCCGGTTCAACCGTGCTTCAAAAAGCGGGGAGTCAGTCCGGAAAAGGCAGGCTGTCCGCTTTTTCTGTGTCCACAGCTGCCCTGAAAAAAGCAGAAATGACATACCATTTTCTGATACACTCACGTATGGAAGAGAGAGGGAAGTCACATGAAGGAAAGAACCGATTCCACAAAAGATCCATGGCTGTTTGCGTCTGATTTTGACAACACACTGTATTTTCATGACGGCAGCGGGTTTCACGAACAGGACATCCGGATGATCCGGGCCTGGCAGAAGGCAGGAAATCTGTTCGGGATCTGCAGCGGCCGCTCCCTGCATCATTTGATTCACGAATTCCAGCCCCTGTTTTCTGCAGCAGGCCTCACACCGGATTTCTTCATCTGCACATCCGGGGCCATCCTGGCGGATGGAGAAGGGCGGGTGCTTGCAGAACATCCTCTGGATCCGGCGGTGGTGCAGGAGGCTGCACACCGGTGTTTAGATGCGGTGATGGTCCACAACAGTGAAGAGCTGTTCTGTCTCAACAGACAATGGGAGACATTTCAGCCAGTCAGCCGGATTCCGGAGGACAGAACCTTTTACGGTCTCTCCACCTGGGCGGAGGACAGCAGGCGGATCGATGTGGCGGGACTGCCCCTGGAGGCCTATGTCAATACAGTCACGGTGGACTATGTTCCGGCGGGTGTCTCCAAGGGCACCGGCATTCTGGAACTGTGCCGGATCCTGGGACTGGACCCGAAAAAAACCGCCGGAATGGGGGATTCCTGGAATGACCTGCCGATGATCAACACAGTGTCATATGGCTTTACTTTCCCGGATGGACCGAATATTGTAAAAAAAGCATCCGCTTACGAGGTGGACTCCATCGCGGCAGCCCTGGAGAAAGTGTCGGAAATCCGGCACTTGCAAACGCTTTGAACCTGGATGGTACGCCAGGACCCATTGAGTTTGTTCAGGCCCTATGTTAGTGTATGTTTGAACTTTCGCAGAACAGGAGGCAAGGAATGAATTTTGTAGAGGACAATGGTAAAAAAATCGCAGCTGTCTTGTGCGTGGCATCATGTTTCCCCGTGATTGCCACAGTCTACGCTATGGAGACCGCACCTGGATGGCATGGCGACAAGTACATCAACAATGACTCCACTGTAGCCAAAGGATGGCAGGAGATTGAAGGCAAGTCCTGGTACTTCTCTGAAGAAGACGGAACTGTTGATACAGAAACCACACGCAGCGCCGTTGTTGCAAGTGTTTCATCCAGCGTCAAGGATGAAATGAAGGCAAAAGCGGAAGCGGCCATTACCGAACAGGCTGCTGCAGAAGCAGCCGCTGAAGAGCCCGCTGCACCCGCTGCAGAAGAAGCAGCTCCCGTTGAAGAGGCGGCACCTGTTGAAGAGACAGTACCGGCAGTCGAAGAGGCAGCTCCTGTTCTGGAAGCCGAACCGATGGTTGCCGAGACCGTGGTCGAACAGCCGGTGGAAGCCGCACCTGCAGTAACTGAAACTGCCCCGGTCGTGGAAGCCGCACCGGTTGAATCCATCCCCGTGGAAGAAGCCGCACCCGTTGTGACAGAAACCCCTGTTGTGGAGGCTGCCCCTGCCCCCGTGACACCGGAAGAAGCAGCTCCTGCACCGGTTGAACCCGCACCGGCACCTGAATACGTGGAACCGACACCGGAACCCGCACCGGCACCCGAGTATGTGGCACCGACACCGGAACCCGCACCGACACCCGAGTATGTGGCACCGGCACCGGAACCCACGCCGGAACCTGCACCGGCACCTGTGGATCCCAATGCGGACCTGAACAGCTCCATTGCCAATGCGGCTCTGGGCATGGTTGGAACCACCAATGGCTGGCAGTGCACCGAAGTCGCCACCGGCGCCCTGAATGCAGCCGGCGTTGGCGCAGGCGTTGTATGGCCAAGCGAGTACATCCAGTATGGATACTACGTGGATCCGTCCCAGGCAGTGGCCGGAAACCTGATTTACTACAACAACGGCGGCAATGGCTATGACCACATTGCTGTCTACATCGGTGACGGCCAGGCCGTTCACGGAAACTACGACGGCCAGACTGTCGTGGCAGATGCCTATCTGTCCACCGCCGGTTCGCCGCAGTTCATCCAGATTGCACAGTAAACAAACAAGCCTGACGTCTGTCAGGCTTTTGTCTGTTTTTCCCGGGCTGCCCCGGGACCGGAAAGGACACAGATATGACACCCACTGAACTTCTTCTCGACCGTGCCTCCTGCAAATCCTATACCAGCGAACCGCTGCTGCCGGATGAGGCACGGCTCATTGTCCAGGCCGGACAGGCAGCACCTTCCGGCATGAACCGCCAGCCGACTGCCTTTCTGGCAGTCCTGGACCCGGCCATCCATGACCGGCTCTCCAGACTGAATGCTGCAGTGCTGCAGACAAAGACCGACCCGTTTTACGGGGCACCGGCTGTGTTTGCCATCCTTGCAGACCCGTCAGCTTCCACCTATCTGTATGATGGCTCGCTGGCAGCGGGTCAGATGCTGCTGCAGGCGAACGCCCTGGGACTGGGGTCCTGCTGGATCCACCGGGCCAAAGAGGTGTTTGAAACAGAGGAAGGAAAGTCCATCCTGAAACAGGCGGGGCTTCCTGAGGACTATGAAGGGATCGGATTTGTGATTGCCGGTCATCCCGCCACAAAACCGGCTGTCAAAAAGAAAACCTCCCTGACGGGGTGGCTTGTATGATCCGCGTAGGCCAGTCCGTGGACATTCATCCCCTCAAGCCGGGCCGGGACCTGGTTCTGGGCGGTGTGAAAATCGACCACGAAACCGGACTGGATGGTCACAGCGATGCGGATGTCCTCGTGCACGCCATTGCGGAATCCATTCTCGGGGCCCTTGCCCTGGGTGACCTGGGAACGCATTTTCCCGACACAGATCCCAGGTACAAAGGCATATCCAGCCTGAAGCTTCTGGCACATACCGTCGACCTTGCAGCCCATACAGGATATCGGCTTGTCAACCTCGATGCCACGATCCTGGCAGAACGGCCGAAGATGGCACCTCATATCCCCGTCATGCGGGAAAACATTGCCAGGGTCCTCTCCTGTGATGTCTCGCAGGTTTCCATCAAAGCCACACGGGGAGAAAAACTCGGATTTGTGGGACGGCAGGAAGGCATCGCAGCGGTCTGCGTCTGTCTTCTGGAGGACAGACGGTGAGGTGTGTTCTGCAGCGGGTCACGGAAGCCCGCTGTGTGATCGAAGGAGAAACTGTGGGCGAAATCGGCGCAGGGTACATGATTCTCACCGGATTCTGTGCAGCGGATACAAAAGACACCATCGACCGCATGATCCGGAAAATTCTGGGCCTCCGGGTGTTTTCCGATGAACAGGGCAAGATGAACAGGAGTCTGCTGGATGTGGAGGGCTCTGTGCTCAATATCAGCCAGTTTACGCTCTACGCCGACTGCCGGAAGGGAAACCGGCCGGGTTTTTCGCAGGCAGCCTGTCCAGAGGTGGCCATTCCGTTGTATAACTATATGAATGAACAGCTCGCAAGACAGGTTCCCACTGCAACCGGCCGGTTCGGTGCCGATATGCAGATTCACCTGATCAACGACGGACCTGTGACGATCGAGCTTGAAATGGGGGAAATTTGATGAGAATCGATGGAAAAGCGCTGGCGGCTGCCAGACGCAAGGCCACCGCAGAGGCGGTGCAGCGCCGGACAGAACAGGGTCTGCCGGCCCCGGTCCTGGCGGTGATTCTGGTTGGGGAAGACCCTGCCAGCCAGGTCTATGTACGCAACAAGGAAAACGCCTGCCGAAAGGCGGGAATCGAGCCCCGCACCTGGCGGCTGCCGGCAGACACCGCCCAGACAAATCTTCTGGACCTGATCGCGCAGCTCAACAGCGATCCTGCGGTGCATGGGATCCTGGTGCAGATGCCGCTGCCGAAACATCTGGATGAGCAGGCTGTGATCGATGCCATCGATCCGGACAAAGACGTGGATGGACTGCATCCCGTCAACGCCGGACGTCTGGCCAGCGGCCTGCCGGGATTTGTACCCTGCACACCGCAGGGGGCCATCGCCCTGCTGGAAAGTGCCGGACTGACGGATATGACCGGCCTGAAGGCTGTGGTGATCGGCCGCTCCGTCCTGGTGGGCAAGCCCATGGCGCAGCTTCTCCTGGAACGGAACGCGACTGTCACGATCTGCCATTCCCGGACCCGGGATCTTGCTTCGCAGGTGAAGGATGCAGACATCGTGGTGGCAGCCGTTGGGCGTCCGGAACTGATTCAGGGGGACTGGATCAAAGACGGTGCCTATGTGATCGATGTGGGGATCAACCGCGTAGAGGGACATCTCGTGGGGGATGTGCAGACAGAGGAAGCGGAGAAACACGCTGCAGCGATCACACCTGTTCCGGGTGGCTGCGGCCCCATGACAGTCCAGATGCTGCTGGAAAACACGCTGCTGGCAGCCAGACGGCAGGAAGAAACAGCCAGGTGAAGACCCGAAGCGGCTGCTGCCCATCGGGCCAGAACCGCCTGCACATAAGGAGGACACGCTTGTGGAATACAATCTGAATGACATTGTGGAGATGAAAAAAGAACACCCGTGCCATCTCTCGAAGCAATGGAAAATCATCCGCATGGGTGCCGATATCCGGATCAAGTGTCTGGGCTGCGGAACCAGCGTGCTGATGCCGCGCTCGAAATTTGAAAAGAAACTGAAAAAAGTCGTCACTCCCGCAGCCCAGTCAGGTCAGGCGGCAGAACGCTGAACACTGCCGGACCCGCCTGGTCAAAGACAGACAGAACACAGATACGAAAGGAACGATGAGCCATGCCACTGCAGGCAGGAATTGTGGGACTCCCCAATGTCGGGAAATCCACGTTATTCAATGCAATCACCAACTCTCAGGTCGAAGCGGCCAACTATCCCTTTGCGACCATTGCCCCGAACGTCGGGGTCGTGGAAGTGCCGGATGCCCGGATCGACCGGCTGACCGAACTGTTTCAGCCGAAAAAGACCATTTACACAACCTTCGAATTCACCGACATCGCCGGCCTGGTCAAAGGCGCATCCAAGGGCGAGGGACTGGGCAACCAGTTTCTGTCGAACATCCGGCTGACAGATGCCATCTGCCATGTCGTGCGGTGTTTCGATGACCCGAACATCACCCACGTGGAGACAACCATTGACCCCGTGCGGGACATTGAGATCATCAACCTGGAGCTGATCCTGGCGGATCTGCAGACAGTGGAAAACCGCATTGCGAAAGTGGAGCGGAAGGCGAAAACCAAAGACAAGGAAGCGGTGGCGGAGCTGTCGCTTCTGAAGAGACTGCAGCCGCATCTGGAAGCCGGCGAACCGGCCCGGACACTGGAGATGGATGAAGAGGAACAGGCAATGGTCAAAGGCTACGGGCTGATCACCATGAAACCGGTGATCTACATTGCCAATACCGATGAAGAAGGCGTTTCCTCTCCGGAAGACAACGTCTACTGGCAGCAGGTGAAGGACTATGCTGCCAGGCATGACAGCGAAGCCGTTTTGCTGTGTGCAAAAATGGAAGAGGATCTCTCCGGCATGGACCGGGAAGAAAAGCAGGCGTTCCTCGATGACCTCGGGCTGCCGGCTTCCGGACTGGACCAGGTCATCACCCGGGCTTATGCCATCCTTGGGCTGCAGACATTCCTCACCGCCGGTCCCGATGAATGCCGGGCATGGACTTTCCGGAAGGGCATGAAAGCCCCGGAATGTGCGGGGGTCATTCACTCGGACTTCCAGCGCGGCTTCATCAAGGCAGAAGTCTACCGGTTCCAGGACATGGATGAGCTCGAAAGCGAGGCGGCGATCCGGGAAGCCGGACGCATGCGCATGGAGGGCAAGGAATACGTGGTGCAGGACGGCGACGTGATGCACTTCCGGTTCAACGTATGAGAACGGAGCCGCTGACTGCATCCGCCGGACGGGAGGCTTCGCTGTGATCCTGGGACAGAGCCTGAGCCAGATCGTGGTACTGGTCATTGCCGTGATTCTGTCCATGTCCATACACGAAGCCGCCCATGGGCTGGTCTCGTACTGGTTCGGGGACCCGACCGCCAGACAGGCGGGCAGACTGTCGCTGAATCCCCTGGCACATATTGACTGGAGCGGACTGCTCTGCCTGCTGCTGTTCGGGTTCGGCTGGGCCAAGCCGGTCCCCGTGGATCCCTCCTATTACAAGGATCCAAAGGCCGGCATGATCTGGACAGCCTTTGCAGGACCCGTCGCAAACTTCCTTCTGGGGTTTGTGTGCGTGTTTCTCTATTATCTGCTCCTGAAACTGGCACCGGGCTTTGCCTTCGGGACCGTTGGCAGTTTTGTGGAATCGGTGTTTGCGACCACCGCCATTCTGTCCACCGGATTCGGGATCTTCAACCTGATCCCTGTGCCGCCTCTGGACGGATCCAAGATCCTGTTCGCATTTCTGCCTGACCAGGAATACTACCGAGTCACGAGAGGCACACCCTGGATGTACATTCTGTTCATCGCACTGCTCTGGAGCGGCCTGATTTCAGGTCCCATCGGCATGCTGCGGGGGGCCATGATCGACGCCTTTTCCTCTGCCGCGATGTTTCTTCTGGGTATGTAACTGTGATTCACCCGGTTCTGTCTGCAGGACCGGGTTTTTGGTATACAGTCAGACTGCTGCCGATGCCGGCAGAAACTGGTTTTATGACACTACCGGAGAAGATGATGTGCATTTCATCTCCGGTGTCTGTTTTTCACGATTGTTACAAATTCTTTCAGGCCGTTGCAATCCCAAAATGCAAAGCGTATGATAAACGCATATTACGGGAGGAAACGTACTATGAAGAGAGATTTCATGAAGCTCCTGGCCGGCGGCCTCAGTGCTGCGATGCTGCTGGCAGGCTGCTCGGGAGCAGCCGGCTCAACCGCAGGCGGTTCATCCAGCGAAGGCGGTGCATCGGCCGATACAGGCGATACCGTCAAGATCGGCCTGAACTTCGAGCTGACCGGCGAGGTTTCCAGCTACGGTACAGCCGAGCGCAATGGTGCACAGCTGGCCATCGATGAATTCAACGCAAAGGAAGACAAGCCGTTCACAGTGGAAGGCGTGGAAATCGATTCCAAGGGTGACCCTGCTGAATCCACCACAGCCGCAATCAAGCTGATTGATGAAGACCAGGTGGCTGCCATCGTGGGACCTGCCACATCTGCTCCGTCCATTTCCACATACCAGGCTGCTTCCGACAAGCAGACTCCGGTCGTGTCTCCTTCCGCCACACAGGTGGATGCAATGCTGAACAACGGCGAACCCTATGAATATGCATGGCGTGTCTGCTTCGAAGACAGCTACCAGGGCGCAGCCATGGCCATCTATGCCTACGAAACGCTCGGCGACAAGAATGCGGCCATCATCAACGAGACATCCGACTACGGTCAGGGTCTGGCCAAGACGTTCAAGGAAAAATTCGAGTCCCTGGGCGGCAAGGTCGTGGCACAGGAACAGTACAACGCCAAGGATACAGACTTCGCGTCCATCCTGACCAAGATCAAGGAAAAGAAATTTGATGTCCTGTACATCGCGGGCTACTACGGCGAAGCCGGCCTGATCATCAAGCAGGCCCGTGAGTCCGGCATCGACTGCAACATTGTCGGCGCTGACGGCTTCGAGTCCGAAAAGCTGGCAGAACTGGCCGGCAAGGAAAACCTGAACAAGGTATGGTACACGACCTGCTACACGACCGTGAATGCCTCCGATGAACTGAAGAGCTTCATTGACGACTACACAGCCAAATACGACCAGGCTCCCAACATGTTCTCCGCTCTGGCTTATGACGCCACCAACCTGGTGCTCGATCAGCTGGCTGCCACAGGCAAGACCGGTGCCGAACTGAATGAAGCCATCAAGAAAGCCGACTTCTCCGGTCTGACCGGGTCCTTCACCTTTGACGAGAAGACCCACACACCGAAGAAAACCGTGCTGGTTGTCAACCAGGAAGACGGCGTGCAGACAGAAGTCGACGAAGTCGAAGTCAAATAAGCGAAACCAATCAAGTCAAATGGGGAACTGAGATTCCCCATTTTTTGAGTAAAGGAGGTCCAATGAGCCAGTTTCTCCAGCAGGTCATCAACGGCCTGTCTCTGGGCAGCATCTATGCGCTGATCGCCCTGGGCTACACCATGGTCTATGGCATCATCAAGCTGATCAACTTCGCACACGGCGATGTCTACATGGTCGGCGCCTATACTGCCTTTATCTGCACCGCATGGCTGGGATTCGGGTTTTTCCCGGCACTGATCGCCAGCATGGTGGTCTGCGGACTGCTTGGTGTGCTGATCGAGCGCCTAGCCTACAAGCCCCTGCGAAAAGCCCCGCGGATCACGGCCCTGATCACCGCCATCGGCGTGAGCTACATCCTGGAATACACGATGCAGTACTTCATGGGCAGTGAAGTCCGCACCTATCCCAACGTTCTTCCCAAAACCACCTACCAGCTGGGTCCGGTATCCGTCACCACCCACCAGATCTATATTTTTGCGATCACCATCGTGCTCATGGTGGCCCTGCAGTTCATCATTTCGAAGACCAGGATGGGTCGGGCGATGCGCGCGGTCTCCGTGGATGAACAGGCGGCGGAGCTCATGGGAATCAATGTCGATACCACGATTTCTTTCACCTTCCTGCTCGGATCCGCTCTGGCGGGTGCTGCGGGCATCCTGGTGGGCATCTACTACAACACCATCAACCCCCTGATGGGTCTGACCCCGGGCCTGAAGGCGTTTGTCGCCGCGGTATTCGGCGGCATCGGCAGTGTTCCCGGTGCCGTGATCGGTGGTCTGTTCATCGGCATTGCCGAGACCATGGTCGTTGCCTACGGATCCAGTCTGTACCGGGATGCCATCGTGTACGCGATCCTGATCGTCGTGCTGATCGTCAAGCCCACCGGCCTGCTGGGCAAGAACCAGAGAGAGAAGGTGTAGTCCATGCCAAAGAGTGTATTCACGAAGGAAAACCTCTGCTGGGTGATCCTGTCTGTCGTTCTCTTCGGTGTACTGACCCTGCTGATGCAGGCGGGCATCATCAACTCCTATTACAGGATCACGCTGTTCAACATCTGCATCAACATCATGCTGGCTGTGAGCCTGAACCTGGTCATTGGCATTTGCGGGCAGTTTTCCCTGGGCCACGCCGGGTTTATGTGCATCGGCGCATACAGTGCGGGTGTGATCACGAAAATGATCCCGAATTACGGCGGTCTCCTGCTGGGGATCCTGGTCGGATTCGCCATTTCGGCGGTTGCCGCTCTGATTGTCTCCGTGCCGACGCTGCGTCTGAAGGGTGACTATCTGGCGATCGCGACCCTCGGATTTGCGGAAATCATCCGGATCCTGGTGCAGAACATGACCATCACCAACGGTGCGGCGGGTCTCTCCGGCATTCCGGCACTGACGACCTGGCCGATCCTGATCGTGGGTGTCATTGTAGCGATCGCGGTCTGCAGCAATGTCATGCGCAGTGCCCCGGGACGGGCGTGTCTGGCGATCCAGGATGACGAAATCGCTGCCGAGGCCATGGGCATCAACACCACGAAGTACAAGGTCATGGCATTTGTGATCGGGGCACTGATCGCCAGTCTGGCCGGCGCACTGTTCGCCTGCAGTTTCTATGTCATCAAGCCCAGTCAGTTCACGTTCAACCGCTCGATCGACATTCTGGTCATGGTGGTATTCGGCGGCATGGGCAGCATGACCAGTTCCGTGCTGGCGGCGATTGCCATCGGTCTGCTGAACACGATCCTGCAGAACTTCACAGACCTGCGCATGATCATCTACGGTCTGGCGCTGGTCATCATGATGATTTTCAAGCCCAATGGCCTGCTGGGAAAACGGGAGCTTTCCTTCAAAAGGATCCTGGCAAGGCATGAGGCCGGAAAGGAGGCCAGCTGATGGAACCCGTTCTGCAGGTAAAGAATCTCTCCAGGCACTTCGGCGGCCTGACGGCTGTGGCGAATGTGTCCTTTGACATCCAGCCGGGGGAACTGATCGGACTGATTGGCCCCAATGGTGCGGGGAAAACCACGCTGTTCAATTTGCTTACAGGGGTGTATGAACCCAGCGAAGGGCTGATCGAAATGGATGTGGACGGCAAGCCGACGCAGATCGGCGGACTGCCTCCATATAAAATCACAGATCTCGGTGTGGCCCGGACGTTCCAGAACATCCGGCTGTTCAGGGAAATGACGGTGCTGGAAAATGTCAAGGTTGCCATGCACCGGAACATCCGGTATGGCGTCATCAGTGCCATCCTGCGGCTGCCGAAGTACTATTCCGAGGAGCGCTGGGTGGAGGAAAAGGCCTGCGAGTACCTGAAGGAAGTGGGCCTGTATGCCAAGCGAAACGAGCTGTCCGTGAATCTGCCCTATGGCGAGCAGCGGAAGCTGGAAATTGCCCGTGCCCTGGCGATCCAGCCCAAGATCCTGTACCTGGATGAACCGGCGGCCGGAATGAACCCGCAGGAAACAGCGGACCTGACGGCGCTGATTCACCGCATTCGGAAGAAATACGGCCTGACGGTGATCCTGATCGAGCACGACATGTCCCTGGTGATGAAAATCTGCGAGCGCATCTTCGTGCTGGACTACGGCAAGCTGATTGCCAGCGGGTCTCCCGAAGAGATCCGGAAAAACGAGTTCGTCATCAAGGCGTATCTCGGGGAGGAAATCTGATCATGGCGATGCTGGAAGTCAAGGACCTGCATGTGCATTATGGTGTCATCGAGGCCCTGAAGGGGATTTCGATGTCGGTCAACGAAGGGCAGATCGTGGCGCTGATTGGCTCGAATGGTGCGGGAAAAACGACGCTGCTGCAGTCGATTTCGGCCATCAAGAAAAAGACCAGCGGCGAGGTGATATTCCTGGGAAACAACATCACGTCTGCGACGCCGAAGAAAATCGTGTCGGAGGGACTGACGCAGGTGCCGGAGGGCCGCCGTGTGTTCACGGGGCTGTCGGTATACGAGAACCTCATGATGGGGGCCTTCCTTAGAAAGGACAAGGCGGCGATTGAGGAAGACCTGCAGAAGGTCTATGCCCAGTTCCCGATTCTCGAGCAGCGGAAAAACCAGGATGCGAGCACACTGTCAGGCGGCGAGCAGCAGATGCTGGCCATGGGCCGGGCCCTGATGGCAAGGCCTAAACTGCTGCTGCTGGATGAGCCCTCCATGGGTCTGGCACCGATCCTGGTCAAGGAAATCTTCTCGATCATCCAGGAGATCAACTCCACGGGGACGACGGTGCTGCTGGTGGAGCAGAATGCGAAGATGGCGCTGTCGATCGCAGACTATGCCTATGTCCTGGAAACGGGGAAGATTTCCCTGCAGGGCACCGGCAGCGAACTGGCGGACAGCCCGGAGATCCAGAAGGCCTATCTGGGCGGATAATGCCCATGCAGACGGCACCGGAGGTGCGAGTCTGCAACGGCATTTCTCAGGGGAGCAGGCAGGCATGAAGCCCGCTGCTTCGGACACACGGTGAAAGGTGAGGGCCTGCACATCGCCTGTTCCTTTGTATAATGAAGCTGAAAGAAAACCGGTCGCTGTATGCAGAACAGACCGGTCAAAGAGGAATGTATGTTTAAAGTACAAGATTTCATGACGACTCCGGTCATCTGCACGGAGCCGGATGCCCGGATCACGGATGTTCTGGACATCATGAAGAAAAACAACCTGCACCGGATCCCCGTCACGGATGCAAACGGCACACTGGTGGGCCTGATCACGGAAGGGATGATTTCCGGAGCCGGCGGGAACGCCACGAGCCTGTCGATCTACGAACTGAACTATCTGCTGTCCAAGACGAAGGTCAAGACCATGATGCAGAAAAGAGTGGCCACGATCCATCCGGAGAACCTGATGGAAAAGGCCACGGAAAAAATGCTGAAGGAAGACATCGGCTGTCTGCCTGTCGTGGATGACCACAATAAAGTGGTGGGAATCCTGACCCAGAACGATGTGTTCAAGTCCTTCCTGGAAGTCCTGGGCTGGTACCGCGAGGGTATCCGCGTGGCTCTGGAAGCGAAGGATGAAATCGGCCAGCTGGAGAAAATCTCCAAAGTCTTTGCGGATGAAGGCATCAACATTGCCAACATCGGGGTGTATGACACGACCAACGGCAATGCCAGCATGATCATCCGGGCTGATAAAGCCACGGATGGCCTGAAACAGGCACTGGAAGACGCCGGTTATATGGATGTGGAAATCGCCAAAGCCGAATAACAGAAAGAACCTGCAGGAGCATAAAAGCTGTCTGCAGGTTTTTGCTGATTCAGGATGTTGGCGAAGGTGCGGAAAGGAGAATCGGGTTCTGTATCCGAACAGTGCGGTGTCCAATGCCTGAGACAGCCTGTCCGGCTTCACGGATCCGATCCGGTGCATTGGAGACCAGACGGATCATGGCAGACTGAGCTCTGCCCTCCGGAAAGACTAAATTCCGAAAAGTCGCGCCCCGATTGGAATTCAGATTTTCAAATTACAAACGGTCATATATCATCGAAGGCAAGAGACAATCAGCCATTTCATCATGATATATGAAACAGACCGGCACGCTGTGTACACTCACCATAAAACCCGGATGGACCATATACCACCAGCCGGGTTTTCATTTTTCAGGATGTGGTCCTGGCGTCTGTGTGCGGCTGCATCAGACATTCCTCGAAGAATGATTCCAGCAGCGGATTCAGTCGTTCGGGAAACCGCAGCGGATAATCATGCCCCGCACCCGATAGAACCAGTGTCCTGCAGTGGGGGTTTTCCTGCAGCATGGCCAGTGACTGCTTCATGTCCCTGGTTTCCCGACCGCCGCAGACAGCCAGTATGGGGATGCGAAGGTCCCTGTATTCGGGATAATCTCTCAGTTGGAGGGTATTTCGGAAAAAGGAGGCATAGACCGCCGGGGTGATTCTCTTGGATTGCGAAACCAGATCCCCAGTCTCATCGTGAGACAGCCGCCAGTACATCCCCTGGAGCCGGACCAGCCAGGCACAGTGCAGCAAAGAAGCAGCAGGTCTGGCCAGCGCGATATATCTGTGGACAGAGCGGGTCCGGGGGTTGATCCAGGCGCTCAGGATTGCAGCTTTGACAGTGAGTTCCGGATGACAAAGAGCAAAGCGCAGCGCGATCTGCGCCCCCAGAGAATGCCCTGCCAGGATCACCGGCTCTCCTCCCAGACGTCGGACCAGGTCCAGAAGGGCATTGTCTGTCCACTCCGGATCGAACAGCCTGCCTGCCAGATCACCCGCTCCCGGCAGCTCCGGAATGACCAGGTGGTATCGGCTGGCAAGTTCCAGCTGGTGGCTGAACGTATGCAGGACACCGGCTCCATGCAGCAGAATCACCGTCGGATTCTCTTTGTTTCCATATTCCTTGAATTTCAGCATATTTCCTCTTTTCCATCAGACGGAGCCTGAAACAGGAACAAAAAAACCGGAAGCCTGCGCCTCCGGTTGCGGACTGATGGAGCAGGCGAGGGGAATCGAACCCCCGCGGCAACCTTGGGAAGGTTGAGTTCTGCCATTAAACTACGCCTGCAGCTGCCCTTATTATAGACGGGCGCCTGATCAAAGGCAAACCGGACTTCTGTCCATGGAGCCTTGAATGGGCTGCGTTGTGTACGGGATACGAATGGTTCTGCTCAGAGATGAAGCGGTTTTTGATGGAAAAGAAAAAGACACCCTGCGATGCCTCTTTCCTGCCTATTTTCCCCAGTTGGCCAGATCTGCCGGATAGGGAACAGCCACATCCTTATTGATGTCTTCCGCTTCCATGTCCACAACTGCTGTGAATGGCTGGCTCTGGTCCTGGATCCTGTATACCCCCTCCAGATCGAGCTTCAGTGCCGTAAGCGTCCCGTCTTTGATCGTGGCCTCCATATCCGCCCGGTCAACAGTGGTGCTTCCCAGGGAATCCAGGTAGTAGGCCAGACTCACCGGATCGATCTCGAACCGGTACTGGTCGTGGCTGACAGACACAGATTTGAAACACTTTTCCTTCTGTTCATCGGTCATGGACAGAAACGGGTCCCAGGACTCCAGCTTCTCTCCCGGCTTCAGGCCGATGTTTTCTGCCAGACTCTGAGATTTTGTCCCCATGGAATTCAGGTACGTTTTTCCATCCCGGATATAGAAATTGAACACATCGTTCATCGGGATCCCCATGGCGCTGCCATCCACCTCCAGGGCCAGCTCCAGGTCCTGTTTCTGATTCAGGTACAGGTGAAAGCGCCCGGACAGAGACATATTCGTGCTGATGTCGGCTGTCCCCTCGATTTCCATGGACTGTGCCATGAGCGTTTTGTGCAGGGCGTCAAAGAATGCCAGGGAGGCCTGCCGCTTTTCTGTGCCCTGGCCCCGGGAACAGGCAGCCAGCGTCAGAGAGCAGACAAGAGCCATCATGAGTGTGCAGAGTTTCTTCATGGGATTTCTCCTTTTGGTCATAGTAAGATGAATGGGAACAGGTGTCAAAGACAGACACCGGGAGGATTTGCGGACAATGGTACTTGTATACTACGGAAATGAAATCGACAAAAAGCCGGTGTTTGACCGGATTTTTCAGGACCTGGGCCTGGCAAAACGGGATCTGGGAGATGCAGACCTGAATGCCACTGTCGGCGAACTGGCAGATACCGAAGCACAGACAGCGGACCTGAAGGGAGACAAGCCGCTGTTTCTGTACTACGACAAACTGGACTCGAAGGACATCCAGCGGGTGGAAGCAGCCCTGAAGCAGGCCGGGCTGCATGTCAGCCGGAAAGCGGTCCGTACGGAAAACAACGAGAAATGGACACTGGAAGCCCTGATGTACGAAATCGGCCGGGAAGATGAATGGTTCCGGAAAACCAACCGTCTGTACCAGCTGGTGACACATCCCGACAAGGAGAGGCTGGCCAGCGATCCGGCCTATATGGCCCTCATGGCACAGTCCTTTGCGCTGCTGGAAGAAAACGACATGTCGGAAGAGCAGCTCGACCAGGCCATCGCGGCAATCGAAACAGATCTAGCCAGACAGGAAAAAGAAACCGTTCCCCGGGCATAAGCCGGGACAAATGAGGAAACGGACAATCCCGCAGGATCCGGGTCATGCCTGGGTGTCCTGCGGGATTGTGTGTATTTGGGCAAAATGTGACAAACGAAGAAGGATGAAGCAGGAGGATAAAGCGAAAAACCAGCTATATTCCCTAATAAACGCCCCATATCTCTGTTAAACGTCATACTTAAGCCAAAATGGTCAATTTGACCATAATTCTATCGGAATTCCCATTTCATTTCAAGACTTGATTTGACACATGGGGATTCTACTGCTATTATAATAAACTGCAATATAGTCTGCCGGCGTATGCCTGCAGCAGTGAAAGGACGGCGTGCATGGACAGCAACAAAGCGTATCACGAGCTCGCGTGCGGCACAAAAAGCCAGCGGCGCGATTACTCCAAAGTCAGCGGCAAGCTGGAACTGCCCAACCTTGTGGAGATCCAGACGGATTCATTCGACTGGTTCACCAAAAAGGGGATCCAGGAAGTCTTTGAAGAGATATATCCGATCGAAAACTACGGCAAGAACATCAGCCTGAACTTCGTCAGGTACCGGTTCGACGAACCGAAGTACACGGCCGAAGAATCGATGTACCGTGAATGCAACTATGCAGCTCCTCTCTACGTGGAGATGGAGCTGGAGATCACCGACCCGGAAACCGGCGAAGTGCGCACGAAAAACGAAGAAGTGTATCTCGGGGACTTCCCGCTGATGACCGATACCGGCACGTTCATCATCAACGGTGCGGAACGTGTCATTGTCAGTCAGATCGTCCGTGCCCCCGGAGCCTATTTCTCCGAGCAGTACGATGAAAAAATCGGGCGCCAGAACTACGCCAGCGAACTGATTCCCAGCCGCGGCACATGGCTGGAGCTCATGACCGAACAGAAGAAGACCACCAACGGCCGGGCCATCAATGTGTCCATTGACCGGCGCCGGAAGATCCTGTTCTCGATTTTCTTCAAGGCACTGGGCATGTCCCTGGGTCTGGAGAAAAACGAGGATGCCTACGACAAGGCACCCATGGAGACCTTCCTGAAGGCCCTGGGACGGGACTTCCAGGACGTGGCGGAAGACCCGGAACACCGGGAATATATGGATCTCTATCTCCTGCTGTACAACGCCTTCTTCGGCAAGTATGAAGAGATCGAGAACACGCTGCTCAACGACAAAGTCAAGACCAACGAAGAGGCGCTGCTCTCCTTCTACGAAAACCAGCGCTCGGATGAAATCCCCACACTGGACGGATCCATCTCCCTGATGCAGGCGAAATTCTTCGACCACCGGCGCTATGACCTGACCAAGGCAGGCCGGTACAAGCTGAAGAAGAAGCTGAACGCGGTTTCCCGTCTGATGAACCAGACGCTGGGCCAGGACATCCTGGACGTGGACGGCAATGTCATCATGGAAAAGGGAAAGCACATCGGACGGGATGAGAGAAACTTCCTGCGGGAAGAACTGGCGAAGGGCACCTACATGAACCCCTATCCCTTCCGGAGCGAATTCCACGAAGAGGACATCGTCACGATCCCCGTGGCCTGGAACACCGGCCTGATCGGCCGCATCCTGGCCCGTGATATCACCGCAAACGGCACCCTGCTGGAACAGGGCATGGTCCTGACGGGACAGGACGTGGATATGCTGAAGGCTGCAGGTGTCAAAGATGTGAAGATCTACTCCGGCCTGATCGCCAAACCGGTGGAAATCACACCGGAAAACGCAGACTCTGTCCTGAACTACGGACAGCGCCTGTTTGCACTGGGACGCCTGACCAATGAACACGGAGAAGACTTGACAGACGATGAATTCGAGCTGCTGGTGCCCCGCTACACCGTGGGTGTGACCCCCGACCGGCTGGATGATGCCGTGATGATGGACATCCGCACCCGGGCACTCAACGAACCCATGGAGGCCTGGCTCATCGGCTCCGCCCAGCAGGAACTGCTGGTGGAAGATGCCCAGGGCAACACGATCAAGATCACGGGCAACGATCCCTTCACGGAAAAGCACACCGTGACCATTCCCGACATCTACGCCTTCTTCTCCTATGACCTGAACATCATGGACGGCATCGGGGAAACAGACGACATCGATATGCTGGGCAACCGGCGCATCCGGTCTGTGGGCGAGCTGATCCAGAACCAGTTCCGGATCGGTCTGTCCCGCATGGAGCGCGTGGTCAAGGAGCGGATGTCCATCCAGGAACTGGATTCCCTGACTCCGCGGAAGCTGACCAACATCCGCCCGCTGACAGCGGCGATCAAGGAGTTCTTCTCCTCCTCCCAGCTGTCACAGTTCATGGACCAGCAGAACCCGCTGGCCGAACTGACCAACAAGCGCCGTATCTCCGCCCTGGGTCCCGGGGGTCTGACCCGTGACCGGGCATCCTTCGAGGTCCGGGACGTGCACTCCAGCCACTATGGCCGGATCTGCCCGATCGAGACACCTGAAGGCCCGAACATCGGTCTGATTTCCAACCTGACGACCTACGCCAAAACCAATGAATACGGCTTCATCCAGACGCCGTACCGTGTGGTGAACAAAGACGGCACGGTATCCGAGGAAGCCATCTACCTGTCTGCCGACGAAGAAGCGGATTATGTCATCGCGCAGGCCAACGAGGTGCGTGACGGCAAGCTGATCAACGAACGCGTCGTTGCCCGGAAAAACGGTGAAACGATCATCGCCGACAAGGCGGAAGTCGAGCTGGCGGACGTCTCCCCGAAACAGATCGTATCCGTGGCCACAGCCTGCATTCCGTTTCTGGAAAACGACGATGCCTCCCGTGCCCTGATGGGTGCGAACATGCAGCGTCAGGCCGTGCCTCTGCTGGTGCCCCACAGCCCGTTTGTGGGAACCGGCATCGAATACAAGATTGCCAAGGATTCCGGTGTGGGCATCGTGTCCCGCACAGACGGCACCGTGACCTATGTGGATGGCCTGCGGATCGTTGTCACGGATGACGAAGGCAAAAACCACACCTACCAGCTGCGCAAGTTCACGCGCTCCAATGCCTCCACGTCCATCAATCAGCGGCCCATCGTGAAACAGGGCGAAAAGGTGAAGGCCGGCGACATCCTGGCGGATGGCCCATCCATGGAAAACGGCGAGCTGGCACTGGGTCAGAACGTGACGATCGCCTACATGACCTGGTATGGCTACAACTATGAGGATGCCATCATCATGTCCGAGCGCATGGTGGCAGATGACGTCTATACCTCCATTCACCTGGAGGAATACGACATCGACTGCCGCGACACGAAACTGGGACCCGAGGAAATCACCCGGGACATCCCGAACGTCGGCGAGAATGCAGTCCGCAAGCTCGACCAGAACGGTGTCATCATGGTGGGCGCCGAGGTCAAGGAAGGCGACATCCTGGTGGGCAAGGTCACACCCAAGGGCCAGAGCGAAGTCTCTCCGGAGGAAAAGCTGCTGCTGGCGATCTTCGGTGAAAAGTCCCGCGAAGTGCGTGACAACTCCCTGAAGGTTCCCCACGGCGGTGCCGGCATTGTGCACTCTGTCCGCACATTCAGGCGCGGCGACGGCAGCGACCTGCCGCCCGGAGTCAACGAACGCGTCAAGGTCTACATTGCCCAGAAGCGGAAAATTTCCGAGGGTGACAAGATGTCCGGACGCCACGGAAACAAGGGTGTCATTTCGAAGATCCTGCCCGTGGAGGACATGCCGTTCACAGCCGATGGCCAGCCCATCGACATCATCCTGAACCCCTTCGGTGTGCCGTCCCGTATGAACATCGGCCAGATCCTGGAGATCCACCTGGGCTATGCGGCGAAGAAGCTGAACCAGAAGTTCGCGACTCCCGTATTCGACGGTGTGTCCAACGAGGAACTGGCGGACATCATGCGCGAAGCGCAGATGACCGACGACGGCAAGCAGGTTCTGTATGACGGCCAGACGGGTCTGCCCTTTGACGAGCGGATCTCCGTGGGTGTCATGTACATGATCAAGCTGGCACACATGGTTGACGACAAGCTGCACGCCCGTGCCACGGGTCCCTATTCGCTGGTTACCCAGCAGCCCCTGGGCGGCAAGGCGCAAAACGGCGGCCAGAGGTTCGGTGAGATGGAAGTGTGGGCGCTGGAAGCCTATGGCGCAGCCCACACGCTGGAGGAGATCCTGACGATCAAGTCCGACGACATCCAGGGCCGGATCAAGACCTATGAAGCCATCATCAAGGGCAAGGACATCCCTGAACCGGGCATTCCGGAGTCCTTCCGCGTACTGATGCACGAACTGCAGGGCCTGGCCATCGACGTCCGTCTGCTGGATGACGAGGGACAGGAAGTGGACATCACGGCGGATGATGACGAACCGGGCATCATCAACGGCGAGTTCACCGAACACAGACACGACCACGAACAGGCGGCTCCGGAAACGGAGGAAGTCCTGGTCAACGATATGGAAACCGGGGAAACACCGGAGGGAACCGTGAATGTCCAGGCTGTGGAAGCCTCCGAGATTCAGCTCCCGGATGAAGAGAATCCGGGGGATATCCTGCCGGATGAAAACCCCGACGAGGAATTTCCTGCCATTGCGGAAGATGAAGATCTTCCTGCCGTAACAGAGAAGGAGGAAACTGACGCCGAATGAGTATCAACAAATTCAGCTCCATCCAGGTTCAGCTTGCCAGCCCGGAGACCATCCAGCGGTGGTCTCACGGGGAAGTGACCAAGCCTGAAACCATCAACTACCGTTCTCAGAAAGCGGAAAAAGACGGTCTGTTCTGCGAGCGCATCTTCGGTCCCACCAAGGACTGGGAATGTGCCTGCGGCAAATACAAGAAAGTCCGTTTCAAGGGTGTGGTCTGCGACCGCTGCGGTGTGGAGATCACCAAGAGCAGCGTGCGGCGTGAACGCATGGGCCACATTCATCTGGCGGCTCCCATTGCCCACATCTGGTATCTGCGCGGCATTCCTTCCCGGATGGCGCTGCTGCTGGATGTGACACCGAAACAGCTGGAGGAAGTCGTATACTTCGTCAGCTACATCGTCACGGATCCCAAGGACTCCGGCCTGGCCTACAAGCAGGTGCTGTCGGAGCGGGAATACCGGGAAAACCTCGCCATTCACGGGCCCACGGGCTTCACGGCGCAGACTGGTGCGGAAGCCATCCAGCGCCTGCTGCAGGACGTGGACCTGGAGGCCGAATACGAAAACGTCCAGAAACAGCTGGAGAAGGCCCAGGGAGAAAAGCGCAAGAAGCTCATCAAGCGCCTGGATACCATCAATGCCTTCCGCCACTCGGACAACAAGCCTGAATGGATGATCCTGACGGATGTCCCCGTCATCCCGCCTGATCTGCGGCCGATGCTGCAGCTGGACGGCGGGCGGTTCGCGACGAGTGACCTGAACGACCTGTACCGGCGTGTCATCACCCGGAACAACCGTCTGAAGAAACTCCTCGAACTGGGCACGCCGAATATCATCGTGCAGAACGAAAAGCGCATGCTGCAGGAAGCTGTGGATGCCCTGATTGACAACGGACGCCGGTCCAAGCCGATCACCGGTGCCGGCGGCCGGGCACTGAAGTCCCTGTCCCACTCCCTGAAGGGAAAACAGGGCCGGTTCCGGCAGAACCTGCTGGGCAAGCGTGTCGATTTCTCCGGCCGTTCGGTTATCGCCGTGGGACCGGATCTGAAGATGTACCAGTGCGGCATTCCCCGTGAAATGGCAATCAACCTGTTCAAGCCGTTCGTGATCAACGAGATTGTGAACCAGGACCTGGCGGCCAACCCGAAGAACGCCGAGAAGCTCATCGAGCGCCGGGATCCCCGGATCTGGGATGTGGTGGAAAAGGTCATCGAAGGCTACCCTGTCCTGATGAACCGTGCGCCGACGCTGCACCGTCTGGGCATCCAGGCGTTCCTGCCGAAACTGGTGGAAGGACGCGCCATGCGTCTGCACCCGCTGGTATGTACGGCCTTCAACGCCGACTTTGACGGTGACCAGATGGCCATTCACGTGCCTCTGGGAGAAGAAGCCCGTGCGGAAGCCCTGGTCATGATGCTGGGCAGCCACAACATCCTGGGTCCCAAGGACGGCAAGCCGATCGTTACCCCGGGCCAGGACATGGTCATGGGCAACTTCTACCTGACGATGGAAGAGACTGCCGACGAGCTGTCTGCGGAAGCAGGCCGCTACGCGGAGAAGAACCTGCCGCTGGAAGCTGCAAACTGGCAGCGCTATGCGGACAACGAAGGCTCCGTGTTCGCCAACGAAGAGGAAGTCATGATGGCCTACCAGTCCGGCCAGGTGCACCTGCACTCCCGGATCGCCGTGCCTGTCAAAGGCCTGAAGAACACCGCCTTCGGCGAGGAACACCAGAACGACTATCTGGCCACGACCGTGGGCAAGATCATCTTCAACGGTATGTTCCCGGCGGATTTCCCGTACATCAACGAGGTGTCCAAGGAAAACTTTGTGGCCACTCCCGACAAGTACTTCATCAAGCCGGGTCAGAACGTGAAGGAATTCATCCAGAGCCGCGAAATCGTGCCGGCCTTCAAGAAGAAGGACCTGGGTACCATCATTGCGGAGGTGTTCAAGCGCTATTCCGTGGATGAAACCGCCGAAATCCTGGACCAGATCAAGTCCATGGGATTCAAGTACTCGACTACAGCCGGCATCACCGTGGCGCTGTCCGACATCGAGGTTGCCCCGAACAAGGAGCAGCACGTGGATGAAGGCCGTGCGAAGGCCGAAGCCCTGAAGAAGATGCAGCAGAAGGGTCTGCTGACGCTGCCCGAATGGGAATCCCGTCTGAACAAGATGTGGGATGACGTCAAGGACCAGATCGCGGATGAACTGATGGACAACATGCCCCGGAAAAACCCGATTTTCATGATGAGTGAGTCCGGTGCCCGAGGCAACAAGCAGAACTTCACCCAGCTGGCCGGCATGCGTGGTCTGATGGCACGTCCCGGTCACGGTAAATCCCGGACGGGCGAGTTTGTGCCCTCGATCATCGAGGTGCCCATCTATTCCTGCTTCCGTGAAGGTCTGAACGTAAGTGAATTTTTCCTGTCCACCCACGGTGTGCGGAAGGGTCTGACCGATACCGCTCTGAAGACAGCGGAATCCGGATACCTGACCCGTCGTCTGGTGGATGTGGCACAGGATGTCATCATCAAGGAAGACGACTGCGGCACAGATACCGGTTACTGGGTGGAAGACCTGGTGGACCGCAAGACCAACACCGTCATCGAAAGCCTGCAGGACCGTCTGACCGGACGTTACTCCAAGCAGGATGTGCTGGATCCCGAAACCGGGGAGGTCATCATCGAGAGCGACCAGTTCATCGACGATGCCATTGCGAAGAAGATCGTGGATGCAGGCGTCAAGGGTCTGTACATCCGCTCTCCCTTCACATGCAAATCCTCCCAGGGCATCTGCCGGAAGTGCTATGGCCGGAACATGGCCACGGGCAAGGACGTCGAAGTGGGTGAAGCGGTCGGCATCATGGCTGCGCAGTCCATAGGTGAACCGGGTACCCAGCTGACCATGCGTACATTCCACACCGGTGGTGTGGCCGGTTCCGGTACCGGTGACATCACACAGGGTCTTCCCCGTGTCGAGGAACTGTTCGAAGCCCGTCACCCGAAGGGTGTTGCGGTCATTGCACAGATCTCCGGCGAGATCACGGCCATTGACCGGATCGAAGGCACCATGCGCCAGGAAGTCACCATCACCAACGAACACGAGTCTGTTCCGCACAAGCTGAATGCGAACCAGTCCCTGCGGCCGTGGGTCAAGGTCGGCGAGAAAATCGAAGCCGGTACGGCCATCACCGAAGGACCGCTGGATCCCAAGGAGCTGCTGCGCGTGGCGGGTGTCCGCGAGGTGCAGGACTACATCCTGAAGGAAGTCAAGAAGGTGTACCAGTCCCAGGGTATCGAGATTTCCGACAAGCACCTGGAGGTCATGATCAAGCAGATGCTGAAGAAGGTCATGGTCACGGACTCCGGCGATACAGACCTGAATGTCGGCGTCCAGCTGTCGCTGAACGAAATCACCCGCATCAACCGGGATGCCCTGCTGCAGGGCAAGATCCCCGCACAGTTCAAGCCCGTCCTGCTGGGTATTTCCAAGGCTTCCGTGGAAACGGATTCCTTCCTGTCCGCCGCTTCCTTCCAGGAAACCACGAAGGTGCTGACCGATGCCACGATCAAGGGCAAGGTCGACCACCTGGTGGGCCTGAAGGAAAATGTCATCATCGGCAAGCTGATTCCGGCCGGAACCGGTGCCACGGGTGACCGTCCGCAGAACCTGATCATTGCCCAGAAGGCACAGGAACTGCGTGAAAAGCGCCTGGCCCGGATGAAGGAAGTCCACGACGAGAAGTTCGAGGAGATCGTCTCTGCCAACGGCGGTGACATCCAGGAGTCGGCACCGTCCGTCTCCGATGAAGATCTGTCCATGCTCAACGAGGAAATCCTCGAGACACCGGACGAATTCTTCGGCGAAAACGAATAAATACGACAAAAACCGACGCTCTGTCTCATGACAGTGTGTCGGTTTTTGTCGTATGTGAATGATGCATGACCTTCATTACAGTCATCCGGTCTCGTTTTGATTCGATGGCTGGAACTCACGAGCCGGGCTGACCTGTTATACTGTCATGTATGAACAACACATGGAATGAAGAAGAAACAGGCCGGTTTGCGGCCATGCACGGCAACCGGGTCTGGACACTGGACGAAGAGGCAGCGGATCTTTTGCTGTGGTTTGGAGCCGATGTGATCTGGGGACCGGGACCGGTCATGATGCAGGACGGGCAGTACCTGGTCAATGGCATCCCGCAGGATCCGGCGGGGTTTCCGGCATGTGAACTTACCAGGGGCTGCGGCCGGCTGGTCAAGGAGGCGATCCGATGACGCTGTCAGCCGGCGGACTGGGTCTTGTCGCCGGGCTGGTGATTGCTCTGGTCCTGGGCGGATTCTGGGCCTGGTTTGTGAGGTCAAAGAAGCCGAATGAAACGGTGACCATCATTGGATGGGGGCTTGTCATGGCGCTGGTGCTGTGCGCCTTCTTCTTTGACCTGTATCTGCCGGAGTGAATATCCAGCAGAACACAATACGGGAGAGAACGGGCGGTGGCTCTGTGGAAACACGGAAACCGCCCGTTGATATTTGCCGGGATTTGACACCATTCATGCCTGATAGAGACAGAAACAAAACTGCCTGTTTTCGCCGCAACCCCACTGCCTGATAATGAGGCTGTCAAGGGAAGCCAGCCGCATGCAGCTGACGGAGGGCTGACCGACAGCTGCAAGGTACAAGGAGGCAGAATCATGAATGAATCCCCGACTGCCCGAAGGCAGCCTGCATCCCTGCATGACAGGGAAAGAGCCACAGCCCTGGAACTCTTGCCGTTGACTGCACAGGAACAGAAACTCAATGCCATGCAGCAGCTGAAAGAATGCGGGTATTCCAGGAGCCAGTCCCTGCATCACCTGTGGGAGGACCACGAAGCGGACCGGAACCGCCTGTTTGTCTGCCGCCAGGCCGGTGACAGCATCCAGGCCCTGATGTTTGTGCAGACAGAGTCCGTGGATGCCGGCATCCATCATCCGGAGCCCTGTCGCATGGAAGTGGATGTATTCTCCTGGCAGACTGGCGGCAGGCAGATCCGTGCAGAAGACCTGTGGACTGCCGTGGACTGTCTGGCTGCCAGAGAACAGCTGTTTGTGACGCGGGCCAACATGGTGATTCACCAGATCCAGGCCGATACAGGCAGAAAACAGCCGGAAGAGCAGAGCCGGTCATGAACCAGGCAGACAGAAAAAGACAGCGGAGGCACCTGCCCGCTCCTGTGACGGGATATGTCCGCTGTCTTTCTGCTTTTCTTCCTTATATATAAGCTGCTGAAGCTGCAGTCATGCTGCAGTCATCCGCATCTGTACCCTGAGGCAGGATGTCTCACTGCCCCTGACTGTCGCATCCGTCGGGAATCACTACGGCAAGACCGCCCAGGGAGCTTTCCTTCAGCTCCATCGGCAGTTTCATCCCCGTGATGTTCATGGCCTCCACCACATGGTCGAAGCTCACCCGCTCATGCTTCACCCGCAGGATATGACGGGAGAGCCTGGCATTGTCCACACACCGCAAGGCAGCCATGGCATTGCGCTCGATGCAGGGAATCATGACATAGCCCCCCACGGGATCACAGGTGAGCCCCAGGTGATGTTCCAGACCCATCTCCGCGGCGTATTCCACCTGGCCGTCGGACTGCCCTGCGGCACAGGCGATCATGGCACTGCCCATGGCACACGCTGCGCCGACCTCCGCCTGGCAGCCGCCTTTGGCACCGGAGATCGTTGCATTGGTCTGAATCAGGTTGCCCACCAGACCCGCCACTTTCAGGCCCTTGAGCAGCTGTGCCCGGCTGTAGTTGCGGTCATGCAGGAAATGGTAGATCAGGGCCGGGAGGATCCCGCAGCTGCCCATGGTCGGGGCCGTCACCACGAATCCTCCGGCAGCGTTCTGTTCACTTGCGGCGAAGGCATAGCTGGCCAGCAGGAGGTGGAAAATCTCATCCGGGTCCGTGCAGGCCAGGGCATCTTCATGCAGTTCCTTTGCAACGCGCTTGAGCTTCAGCGACCCCGGCAGGATGCCTTCGACGGCCAGACCCTCACGGACACTGGCCAGCATGGCATCCATGATGTCGTCCAGATAGTCATTCAGCCCGGGGCCCTCCACCATATCCACATACTGATCCAGGGTGATGTCCTGCTCTTTGCACCAGCGGCGGATGGCCGCCATGGTGGAATGGGGATAGATCTCCGGCGTATTCGCTGCCGGGACGCCGTTGATTTCCAGTTTCCCGCCGCCAATGGAGACAAACTGCACCGTTTCCAGCTCTTCGCCATCTTGCAGAGCCGTGATGTACATTGTGTTCGGATGTACCGGCGTGCCCTTCAAGTCGAATGTCACCTCTGTGGCAGGACCCAGGGTGCGGATGAGGATGTCATCCGTCAGGTGTCCCTTTCCCGTCAGCGCCAGAGATCCCTGGAGCCGCACCTTCCAGGCATCCGCCTGAGGATGGCGGTGTTTCATATACAGGGCCGCGTTCATGGGACCCAGAGTATGGGAACTGGACGGCCCAGGTCCCTTCTTGAAAATTTCCTTGATACTGTGCATACCCTCAGTGTAGCATTCCTGTTCTCCCGTGACTGGATACAGCTTTCCGGCCGGTGTGACATGGTGACTGGACACCTTCAGATGATGGCGAATGTCACCCGCGGTGAAAGGATGCAGCAGGATGCCGCTGGAAACAGGAGCTGCCGCTGAACGAACGAGCACGAAAGGCTGCGTTTGCGCCACAAACGGGCATGGATACAGCCGGTAACCACGATACACTGTGGTTGAAACAGGAACGGTCCGGAAAGGAGAACGATATGGAACTGCTTCTGATCATTGGATTTCTGTATATTGTATATGCCATGGCCGGTTCCGGCAGCGGGTATGATGATTCGGATTCGCAGGATGACGGCCTGACCGACTGGGAAGAAGGCTACACCATCTGGCGCATGACAAAGCGCAACAGGAAACGCCGGCACAACCGGAAGAAGTGACACCGGATCCCCAAGGGCAGGGAAACGGGCTGCAGAATTTCAAATTTTGCACGTTCCCGATACAGCCGGCATGTCCGGACTCCATCCATCTGACAGGTGACGTACTATGACCAGGGAAAATTCATCAAACAGGCAATCAGAAAAACGGATTGCGCCGCAAATCTGACGTTCATTCAACTATGTTGGACCAAGTGTCACCATTTGGATTTGTTAAAGGCGCATACAGTCACATCGGTATGCCTCTCAGGTTCAAGGACCTATGCTGAAAGCGCAGATAAACGCATTTTTATGAAATCGTGATCCTGAAAGGAACCGGACTGTCATTCAATATTCCCAACCAGGTTTCTCCAGAGCGTGCGATGATCGTAAAAAGCTTCGTATCTGGACTGGAGGAATTTTGGATACATGAAAAACCAGTACCATATCAACAGCAAGCTTCTTGCCGCTTCCGGTGCCTGCGCTGCCGGAGCGCTTCTCTTCTTTGCAGCCCCTGCCACCCCTGCTCTGGCTGAAGAAATGCCGGTGGTCGTCCAGGAAGACGCCACAGCGGGAACCGTGAACCAGGCCCTGACGTCTGCACCGCAGACCACAGATCAGACCATTCAGGATCCGGATGCCCAGACAGCGTCCGGCACATCGTCTGCCATCACCGTGACAGCCGGGACAGATACAGACACAGCGACAGAGCCTGCTCAGGCTGCATCCGCAGCATCCAATCCGGCAGCCGAATCCGCTGTACCGGCAGCACCCGCAGCCAGGGAAGTCGTGGCAGCCGCTGAAACAGTCACGGAACCTGCACAGCCCGCGCTGGAGGGCGACCAGGCAAAAGTCTATGGATCGGGAGCCCGGACAGAGAAAGAGCCCGAGGTCTTTGCTGCCACCAGACAGCAGGCGAACAACGGCAGCGGCCAGGAAAGCGGCTATGTGCCGGCGACAGACCCCAGGGCCGGTGAGCTGGACCCGACTCAGTATACCTTCAGCTTCACGATCCCCGGATTCCCGAAAGAAAACATGCCGCCTGCCTATACGACTAAATCGGAAGATCTCCGGTTTGTGACAAACCAGGAAGCTGCCTGGCTGAAGGAAGCCCCGAAAAACAACGAGCATTTCGTGACCAATAACCCGGTTCTTGCGGATGTCGGACAGACCCCGCTGGTGGACGGAACCCCCATCGATGCAGGGTATTATTATGTGATCTGCACAGAACAAGGCTGGTTCAACCTGCTGAACCACCTCTCCGGCCACTATGATGATGCCCGTCACTGGCATCCGGAATACGACGAAGCGATTCACGGGGACGTCTACAACATCACATTCGGCTGTGACTATTCCCTGCAGGCAGTGGCAGCCATGGGACTCGCGGCCACTTACCGCATCACCCCGGCCCCTGTGGATGTCTGGATCAAAGGCGATTACACGGGCGAGGACAAAACCGTGGACCCGGCGCACTACAGCATTACTGCCATTTCCGATGATCCTGCCCTCCAGGAAGAAGTCGGCACAAAGATGCAGGCCTTCCAGCCTGAATGCAGCGACTTCGCCCTGCACAGGGATCCGGCCGTTCCCCATACCTATGATGTCGATCTGAGCGATTCCGGCATCCGGAAAGTCGTGGCTGCCCTTGGCTCCAATTACATCATCCGGGAACTGATCGCAGATGATGCCACCTATAAACTGAATCAGGCAGGACAGTACAGCCCGGAAGGCCTGGACCTGACGGTCATGCAGCTGGATCCTGTCCACGCCAGGCAGTTCGTCAACGATCTCCATGTTCTCCCGGAGGATACGACGTTCTCCTTCGACAAGGCGGTGAGTACAGAAAAGGCGGTCAATGACCAGCCTGTATTCGTCACGATTCACTACCCGGATGGCAGCCAGGATACCGTCAAGGCAAAGCTGAATGTCCTGCCCAGGACATTCAAGCTCGATATCGTGTATGTGGATACCCACGGTCAGGAGCGCGGAAGAAGCCGGCAGACAGGCGAAACGGATGACCGGATTATCATTGCCTACCATCTCCCGGCTGGATACCGTTCGCAGGATCCGGATCTCCAGAAAGTCTGGTTTGTCAAAGACCACGATGATGTGATCCGTGTGATCGTAGTGCGGACTGCGCCGGATACACCGCAGAAATCCGATACCCGCAAGCCTGAGTCCGGGACACCGAATGAGTACAGGGAAACGGCATCATCACATCCTGTCACGCAGGCAAAGGCAATGACCGGTACCATCACACAGACAGAGACAGTCCCGGCTGCGGCAGATACCGGCCAGGATACGGAAGGTGCCGGTACAGAGAGAGTAAAGGAGTCTGTTCCCACAGCAGCCGGTGGCATGCTCCCGCAGCTGAGTCTCTATGTCACGACCGCCATCGCCTCCCTTGGCGTGGTCCTTGGACTGGGAAAACACAGCCGGAAGTAAGCAGACTCCGGCATCATCCGGACAAAGAAAAAGAGCAGAACGGCCCCGGCAGCCTTCTGCTCTTCCTTTTACAGTTTCATGCCAGGCACTTCCGGCCGCCGTTCGTCTGAAAGCTACAGCAGCTGGATCCCGGCTTCGCGGCACGCCGTATGCATTTCTTCCGGCCACAGACTCGCCTGGACTTCCCCCACATGAGCCTTGCCCAGCAGCAGCATGCACAGCCTCGACTGCCCGATGCCGCCCCCAATGGTGCAGGGGAGTTTGGCATTCAGGATCGCCTGGTGGAAGGGCAGGGACTCGCGTTCCAGACAGCCCTCCGCCTCCAGCTGCCGGTGGAGACTCTCCTCATCCACCCGGATGCCCATGGAGCTGATCTCCAGCGCCTGCTGCAGAGGTTCATACCAGAACAGGATGTCGCCGTTCAGGTCCCAGTCATCATAGTCCGGGGCCCGCCCGTCATGTTTCTGTCCATCCCGCATCACGGCGCCGATCTTCATCACAAACACACATCCCAGTTCCTTCGTGATGGCGTTCTCCCGTTCCTTCGGCGTCAGGTCCGGATACAGGTCCAGCAGCTGTTCGCTCGTCACGAAGTGAATCATGTCCGGCAGGTGGTGCACTGCCTGGGGATACTTGTACCAGACCTCGTGTTCCATGTGCTTGATGACCTTGAAAATCGTTTCCACGTGCTCCTTCAGCGTGGCGACATTCCGTTCGCCCCTGCCGATGACTTTCTCCCAGTCCCACTGATCCACATACGCCGAGTGGAGATTGTCCAGCTCCTCGTCCTTGCGGATCGCATTCATGTTCGTGTACAGCCCTTCATGCAGGCCGAATCCATAGCGGCCCAGGGCTGCGCGCTTCCACTTCGCCAGAGAATGCACGACCTGCACCTCTTCGCCGTCCTGGCTCGTCATGGTGAAATGCACCGGTTCCTCGCTGCCGTTGAGGTCATCGTTGAGACCGGAACTGCGTGTCACGAACAGCGGCGCGGAGATCCGCTGCAGCTTCAGCTCCCGCCCCAGTTCATCCTGGAACGTGTCCCGGATGTATTTGATGGCTTCCTGGGTCTGGCGGATGTCCAGGGCCGGTTTGTAGTCCTTCGGTATGATCAGATTCATCTATGTTTCCCTCGCTGTTTCTTAACAATGGTCTGATTATAGCACGGCTGATACAGAGGGACCGGTCTGTCACAAAAATTTACAGAGAATGCGTCACGGGTTTTCAGAAAAAAACAGGGAATTTTCCCAATCGTCGCAACCTTTCCGATTTGTAAACGATACCAAACGGAGTGCGTTGCCGACAGTGTATCCAATACATTACGAGAATAGCGAAAAAACATACAAATAAGTTTGTATCACGAAGAAATGCTGTACAATCAGGACATTGACAAAACGTGACTTTTTTTGCCGCCCTGTGGTAGCATGAACACGTCAAGACAAGTGGAAACGTTTACACATTATGGAGGTAATATGAACACTGAACAGCAGATGACAGCAAAAGCCGAAGCGCTTTTCCATAAAGGACCCGCAGCACTCACAAAAGAAGAAGTGTATGCGACGCTTCTGGCCTTCACCAAAGAAGCCCTGGCTGACGCACCGAAGATCACCGGCGACAAAAAGCTGTACTACATTTCCGCGGAATTCCTCATCGGAAAGCTGCTCTCCAACAACCTCATCAACCTGGGCATCTACAACGATGCCAAAGCGTTTGTCGAACAGGCCGGCTACACACTGCCTGAAATCGAGGAAATCGAAGCCGAGCCCTCGCTGGGCAACGGCGGTCTCGGCCGTCTGGCAGCCTGCTTCCTGGATTCCATCGCCACGCTGGATCTTCCGGGCGACGGCGTCGGCCTGAACTACCACCTGGGTCTGTTCCGCCAGCAGTTTGAAAACCACAGACAGGTGGAATATCCCAACCCCTGGATCAGCAACGAGACCTGGGAAAACCGCACGGATGTGCACTTCGAAGTGCCCTTCAAAGACTTCACCGTCACCAGCTCCATGTACACCATTGACGTGGCCGGCTACAACCAGAAAGTCAACGCCCTGAATCTCTTCGACCTGGATTCCGTGGATGATTCCATCGTCACCGACAGCATCAACTTCGACAAGGAAGAAATCAAAAAGAACCTGACGCTGTTCCTGTACCCGGATGACGGAGACGAAGCCGGGCGCCGTCTGCGTGTCTACCAGCAGTACTTCATGGTCTCCAACGCCGCCCAGCTGATTCTGAAGGAGATGGACGACAAAGGCTATCCCATCGAAGAACTGAGCCAGCACGTGGTGGTGCAGATCAATGACACCCACCCGTCCATGGTCATCCCCGAACTGATCCGTCTGCTGACGGCCCGGGGCATGAGCTTCGAGGCAGCGGTAAAGCAGGTCGAAAACACATGCGCCTACACCAACCACACGATCCTGGCAGAGGCCCTGGAAAAATGGCCCAGCCAGTACCTGGAGGACATCTGCCCGCAGCTGATGCCCATCATCAAACAGCTGGATGAAATCGCCCGCACCCGCAGCAGCAACCCGGCCACGGCCATCATTGACCAGGAAGGCCGCGTGCACATGGCCCACATGGACATCCACTTCTCCCAGTCCACCAACGGCGTGGCTGCGATCCATACGGATATCCTGAAAAACGAAGAGCTCCACGACTTCTACGAACTGTATCCGGAGCGTTTCAACAACAAGACCAACGGCGTGACCTTCCGCCGGTGGCTGATTGCCTGCAACCCGCAGCTGACAGCCTTCCTGGACAGGAAAATCGGGGACGGCTGGAAACAGAACGCGGACCTGCTGGAGGAATTCGAGTCCTTCAAGAACGATGCCGATGTGCAGGCACAGCTGCAGGCCATCAAGCAGGAGAAGAAAAACGAGCTCTCCACCTACATTTACAATCACCAGAACATCGTCGTGAACCCGGATTCCATTTACGACATCCAGATCAAACGTCTGCACGAGTACAAGCGCCAGCAGATGAATGCCCTGTACATCATTGACAAGTACCTGCGCATCAAGAACGGCGAGATCCCGGCCCGTCCGATCACCTGCATCTTCGGTGCCAAGGCGGCTCCGGCGTACCTGCTGGCCAAGGACATCATTTCCCTGATCCTGACGCTGGGCGACCTGATCCGCAACGATCCGGAAGTGTCTCCGTACCTGAACGTGGTGATGGTGGAAAACTACAACGTCACGCTGGCTGAGAAGCTGATTCCCGCTGCGGATGTTTCCGAGCAGATCTCCCTGGCCTCCAAGGAAGCCTCAGGCACCTCCAACATGAAGTTCATGCTCAACGGCGCCGTGACTCTGGGAACTGATGATGGTGCGAATGTCGAGATCCACGAACTGGTGGGTGACGACAACATCTTCATCTTCGGTGTGGACTCCGATACGGTCATCAACCACTACAAGAACGCCGACTACAGCTCCCGGCAGATCTATGAATCCGATCCGGTGGTCAAGCGTGCGGTGGACTTCATCACCGATCCGGCCATGATGGCGATCGGCGAGCCGGAAGCCCTGACGCGTGTCAAGAACGACATGATCAACAAAGACTGGTTCATGGCGCTGCTGGACCTGCACGCATATATTGACGAGAAGGACAAGTGCTTCGCGGCGTACGAAGACCGCCAGGCATGGGCCGAGAAGATGATCGTGAACATCTCCAAGGCCGGCTACTTCTCCAGTGACCGCACCATTGCCCAGTACAACCAGGATATCTGGCACCTGAAATAAAACCGGAAGAAACCGGGAAAGGAGACTCCTTATGATCCAGGTTATTTCCAAAGACGAACTGAATGCCATGCCCGTCATGGAACAGCAGCCTCTGCTTGTCATGGAGTACGGTGACCGTTACATCATCTGCACGATGGATGAGTACACCTATATGACCAATGACATTGAGAGCTACGCCGAACGCATTCAGGCATAGATGACAACAGACGGCAGATCCGCACAGCGCGGGTCTGCCGTTTTTGTTGTGCAGGGAGCCGAACGTCCGGATTGGCAGGGGGTGCCGCCGGGCGGCCGCAGCATCAATCGTCCTTCTGCCGTCCACGATTGGACAGCGGTCCCATGACACATTCGGACAAAAACTGCACACTCGGAACCATTTGTTGGTATGATAGGACATTATACAATGGGGTCAGAAAGGAGGGCCTATGCACCGTATTCCATCCTGGGCCCGTACCAGAGACCCGCTCTTCATCCTCTCGTTTCCCGCCGCTGCAGCGCTTGGAAAGACCGTCCGGAGCATGGTCACAGACCCGTAGGTCCAGGCAGAGGCAATCCTGGAAATCCGGCGCCGCTTTCCGCGACAGGCCGCCTTCACCGGTCTGATGGACCTGTCCCTGGAAGCGGAAGCCTTCGGCTGCCCCGTCCGGTTTGCCGACGACGACCTCCCGACTGTGCTCGAACCGGTCATCCATACCCCGCAGGACGCCGAAGCCCTGGTGGTGCCGAACCTGGAAGCCGGCCGCATTCCCGTGACTCTCGAAGCCCTGAAACGGGTGCATGCGCAGGACCCGGACACACCGCTTCTGGCCGGCTGCATCGGCCCGTTTTCCCTCGCCGGGGGGCTGGCTGATCCCTCCGCTGCCCTGATGATGCCCGTGACGGATCCCGACACTCTGAAGATCCTTCTTGACAAGGCCACTGCCTGCCTCATTCAGCTCATCGAAGCCTTCAAAGCCGCGGGCTGTGCCGGTGTGATCATGGCCGAACCCATGGCCGGGCTCATGTCGCCCGCCATGAACCGGCGGTTTGTTGTTCCGTGGCTGAAGCGGATCATCGACGCGGTCCAGACAGAGGAGTTCTCTGTCATGCTGCACAACTGCGGGCCCTCCGCCGGCAAGTGCTGGAATGTCCTGCGCCAGTCCGGCGCTGCGGCGTACCACTTCGGCAATGCCGTGGACCTGCTGCCTATCCTGGAAAGCAGTCCGGATACACCCGTTTACGGCAACCTGGATCCCACCGCATTTGTCAGCGAGTCCCCGGAAACCATCGCCTGCCTGACACAGTATCTTATTGACAGCTACGGCCAGTGTCCCATGTGGCGGCTGTCCTCGGGATGCGACATCCCCGCCGCAGCCCATCCGGCAGCTCTGCAGGCAGCCTTCGACGCGTGGGACAAATGGCTGCAGCAGAACTGAACCCCGAAGAAACGCCCGTCCGGGTCTTCCAGGGCCGGAACTGCCGCCGGCAGACAGAGGGCCGGAACTGCAGAAGAACAGAAAGAACAGGAAAGAGAGACTGATATGAAAACCGTACCCTTCACCCGCCAGGAAATGATCGACTGCATCGAAGGCCGCCCCACGCGCCGCCCGGCGGTCGCCATTGGCACGTGGATTCACCTTGACCTGCTCAGCGAAGACAAACAGCGCCGCCTGGAGAAGCTCTATGCAGACTATCCTTTCGACATGGAGGCCTTCTATATCAAAAAGCCCGCCACCTTCGGCCAGCCAGGGGACCGGTTCTGCTGGTGTGACGTGAAAGACGCCGATCCGCACATTGGGCGGACAAAATCCGTGGGTGTGGATGAAGAAAACGCCATATCCTGGGAGGTCTACGACCAGATCACTCCGGAGCTTCCGGACCCCGCCGGCGTGGATCTCTTCGAAGGCTGGCCGGAGGATGATGGCCGATACCGCATGGCGTGGCTCTCCTATGGTCCCTGGAGCCGGATCTGGGAATACCGCGGCATGACAAACTCCCTCACGGATCTCTACACCGATCCTGCCCGCGTGCAGAGCATCAACGACCGCACCATGCGCTGGTTCAAGGAAGTCATTGACCAGGTCGCCGCCGGACACAGGGCGGACGCCATCGGCTTCGGCGATGACCACGGGATGCAGAAAGGGCCCTTCATGTCCCCGAAGATGTTCCGAAAATTCTATTTCCCCTTCTACAAGGAACTCTGCGACTACGCCCATTCCAGGGGCCTCCATGTGTGGCTCCACTGCTGCGGCGATGCCATGAAGCTCCTGGATCAGTTCATCCTGGCAGGCTTCGACGTTCTGCACCCGATTCAGAAATACGCCATGGACGAGACCGCAGTCATGGAGAAGTACGGCGGGAAAATCGCTTTCTGGTCCGGCATGGACCTTCAGCAGATCCTGCCCTTCGGCTCGCAGGAAGACGTCCGCCAGGAAGTGCATCATCTTGTGGACACCTTCTATGCCCCGCAGAAAACCCGCACCATTTTCACGGTCTCCAACCGTCTGGAAGACAACGTGCCGGTGGAAAACCTTGAGGCCTTCATCCAGGAAGTCTATGCGTACACCGAAGGTCCCACGCCTGCTGCTGCCGATGCCGGCTGCACGGGGGCATGACGCGGCAGTCACATGGACAGACACGAGACAGACAGAAGAAAGAGGAACAGAGGATGAACGAACTGGAAAAAATCCGCACCGAACTCATTGACGGAGACGAAGACGCGATCCTCGGCTATGTGGAGGAGGCCCTGCAGGAGCAGATGGAACCGAAGGCGATCCTGGAACAGGGACTGCTTCCGGGGATGAACGACATCGCCGACAAATGGGCTGCCGGGGAAGCCTTCATACCAGAGGTGCTCATCGGGGCAAAGATCATGAATGCCGCCATGGAGCGGCTGGAACCGCTGATGGTGACGGAGGAAAAAGCCGATGAACCGCCCCGCGTGATTTTTGGCACGGTGCAGGGAGACCTGCATGACATCGGGAAAAACCTGTGCATGCTGCTCCTGCGGTCTCAGGGCGTTTCTGTCCTGGACCTGGGGGTGGATGTGGCGCCGGAGACCTTTGTGGAGGCCGTTGGCACGCATCACCCGGAATACCTGTGTATGTCCTCGCTGCTGACGACCACCATGGATGGCTTTGAGAAAACCATCGAAGCTCTGAAGGAAGCCGGACTGCGGGACAAGGTGAAGGTGGCTGTGGGCGGTGCGCCCGTCACACCGGAGTACGCGAAATCCATCGGGGCTGACCTCTACACAGAGGATGCGGTGCAGCTCTCCCGGACTCTGGGATGAGCCGGGACTGCGGCGGACAGGGACTGTGCGGGAAGTGTCGTGTGCAGACCCCGGATCTGCCGGTGCTGGAGGCCGACCGGCGGGTGCTGGGGGATACGCTGTGTGCGAGGGGATGGCGCCTGGGCTGCCAGCATGCGGTGAGGCCGGATACAGCAGACGGGGATGAGGTGGCACAGGCACACATAGCCGGGACGGGTGTGACCGAAAGAACAGGAAGCACACCGCGTTTGGCCGCACTGGACATCGGCACGACGACTGTGGTATTGGCCCTGCTGGACGATACGGGGACTGTGGTGAAGGAACTGGCCTGGGGCAATCCCCAGCGGGCCTGGGGTGCGGATGTGCTCTCCCGCATTGACCACTTTGCGTCTATGCCTCCCGACCTGATCCGGACACTGATCGAACCCCATCTCCAGGGAATCGACCGGCTGGTCATCACCGGCAACACCGTCATGACCCATCTGTGGCTGGGCACGGACCCGGCCCCGCTGGCCAGGGTCCCGTTCACCATTCCCCATCCCGATCCGGTCATCACACGCTATGGCAGCCGCCAGGAAATCGTCTGTGCCCCATTTGCGCCATATGTCGGCGCTGACATCCGCACCGGGCTCCAGGAAGTGCTGGCCGCCGATCATGCCGAATCCTTTCTCTACATGGACCTGGGAACCAACGGAGAACTGGGCTGGTATGACCGGGGGACACTCACACTATGCAGCACTGCCTGCGGACCGGCTCTGGAAGGCGCGGGGATCTCCATTGGCATGGCGGCCTTGCCCGAAGCGCTGGTGCACGTGTATCATGAACAGGACCGGTGGCACGGGCACACAGCCGGGGATGTACCGGCACAGGGAGTCTGCGGCAGCGGGCTCATTTCCTGGATCGATGCCCTGCGGCAGGCAGATCTTGTGACTCCCGCCGGGAAACTCAAAGGGTGCCCGCCTGTCGAAGGCCTGCAACTGACGCAGAAGGACATCCGGATGTTTCAGCTTGCCAAGGGTGCCCTGCAGGCCGGCTGGCAGCTGCTGGTGCCGGATCCCGCCCAGGTGGAAGAAGTCTGGATTGCCGGCGGATTCTCCCTGGGACTGGATGCGGACGCCTGCATCCGCCTGGGACTGTTTCATCCCGCCTGGCGCGGGAAGATCCGGTTCTGCGGCAACATGGCGCTCAAAGGTGCCTGCCGCCAGGTCATGGCTGAGGATGCCATGCCGGGGGACGGGCTGACAGCCCGGGTCCTGGAACTGGAGAAGGATACCCGGTTCTCGCTGGCGTTCGCGAGAGCCATGAGCCTGCAGGAGGCAGCGGCATGAAAGACCTGATTCAGCTTATGGATCTTTCCATGGATGGACCGGTGGACAGGCAGTTTGTCCTGACACAAGGACAGCTGCTGGTGGCACTCAGCCAGGATGCGTTCATGTGCGTGGATGGAACCCCCGTCAGCCCACATACGACCATTGCCGCAGCAGGGCCCGGGACGTTCACGCTGCATTCACAAAGAGCCCATGTGGCCCTGCTTGCCGGCGTTCCGGGGCTGGAATCTGGCAGGACCATTGCCCCGGAATCCTTTCAGGCCCGGACACTGATTTTCTTCCGGGGACTGGAAAATGCGCTGGAGCGTCCGAAGGAGCCCGATGCCTACATGATTTCTGCCGTGGTCCTGCAGTTTCTCTCCCACTGGTATCGGCGGAGCACAACAGAAAACAGTGTGGCGATTCAGGCCGCCCGCTGGATCGAAGACCACTGCCGGCAGAACATCACCGCAAAAGACGTGGCGCAGGCCCTGGGCTATTCCCCGGGGCATGTCATGCACAGCTTCTCCCGTGCCTATGGCATGTCCGTGCACAGCTACCTGATGCGCTGCCGCATGGCGCAGGTCAAGGAAGCCATTTCCCGGGGGACCCGGAGTCTCGAGGAAATCGCCCTGGACAACGGCTTTTCCAGCCGGAGTGCCCTGCACAAGACATTTGTGCGCATCTACGGCATCACCCCGGGACAGTACAAACGGTATACAGAAAGGATCGATGGATCATGAAGAACACAATGCTTGCAGCCGGTGCCCTGAGCCTGGCACTCATGGCCGGCTGTGCCGGCACAAAGCCGGCTGACCAGACCGCAGCTTCGACAGATACATCTGCCCAAAAAACAATTCACCTCCTCGCAAAGGATCAGAATGGGAACACTGTCGTGGATGAAGACATCACCACAACCGCTGGCAACCTGACAGATGCCCTGAAAAGCAGCGAAGACCTCAATGCAACATTCGAAAACGGAGAGTATGGCACCATGATCATGGGACTGGAGGGTCTGGCAACCGAAGACTGGAACAAAGGCCCCTGGTGGACCTATGAATCCGACAACAACACCGTCTGCCAGAAGGAAGGATACTGCCCCGCCGCGGATGATGTGATCATCGCAGACGGAGACAGTTTCGTCTTCACCTTCTCCAGCGGCAGCTGATGTCCGTCCGCCAGCTCGTGCAGGCGGCCCTGCTCGGGGCTCTTGAACTGGTGGTGTTCACGGCCTTCTCCGGCATCCTGTACCTGGAAGCCGTGACCTTCACCATTGTATGCGTTGCGCTGTGTCTGGACCGCCGCATTGCCGTGCTGTCCTCGGTCTGCTTCTGTGTCCTGAACATGCTGCTGATCCAGGGCGTCACTCCCTGGTCTCTGATGTACCTCGCCATTTACCCCCTGTACTCCCTGGGTATCTCCTGCCTGCGCACGAGACACATGACCAGTCTGCAGGCGGCCCTGGTCACAGGGTGTCTGTCCTTTCTCACCGGACAGCTTCTGCAGATCCCCTGGATGCTGTTTTCCAGGGTCCTGGCCGCCGGTTACCTGCTGCTGGGACTGCAGACCTCCCTGATTCAGGGGGGGCTGAGTGCCATCCTGACCTTGTGTCTGTTTCGGCCGGTGTGTGAGGTGCTGAAGACATGCAGGTGATGCAGGTCATGCAGGTGAATGGAACGGCATTGCCGTTGCGTTCACTTCCATGACCTGTGGGGTGGAGGAATGTGTCAGTACAGAGGTCAAGTGGATGGTTGCGGCGACGGCGTTGTAAAGATGAGGGTCACAGCCTTGAATGATGAACGGCCTGCACACAGGCAGCCGGGCGTTTGCCGGGCTGTTTGTGTGCAGGCCGTTTGAAATCGGAGTGAAAGAGGGAAGGGGCTCAGCCGAAGAACCGCTGCTTCAAGTCCGCGGGCAGGTAGCGGGCAAGTTCTTCGACCAGTGCATACACCGTGGTACACGGTCTGGCCGATGACGGAATCTGTCCCTGTTTTTCTTTGTGCAGCTTCTTCGCATAATGAATCGCCAGCCGCGGATTTCCCTTGCATGTCATGATCCGGAATATCTCCGGGTCATTCTTTTTCCAGGAACCCAGACGGTGTTTGCGAAACTGCTCCTTGAGGATCTTGTAGTATTCGGTTCTCGTCGCTGCGGCCTGATAGAAGGAAAAGTGGAGCACAAACCACAGCTCGAAACACTCATTGCTCCACGCTGCATGCCACCAGTTGCCGAGGAACTTCACTTTGTCACGCCGCAGGCACTCGCTGACGAGTTTGTTGAAATGGTCAGCCTGGAAGTCATCCTTGTCCGTCACCAGCCAGAGCTCTGCGTTATGGACGCTGAATTCTTCTATGAATTCATCCGCGAACTCCAGCAGCTTGGTCGTGGCTTTGCCCACACCGATGATTTCCACCAGGATCTCCGGATGACAGGACTCCACCGCTTTCTTGAATCCCTCGAAATAATACGGTTCGGTTTTGGTACCTTCTGTCAGGATCAGATAGAGCTTTGCATGATCCTGTCTCGCCAGACGCTTTTTCAGCTTCTGTTCCTCCAGACGGGAAAGACGCGGTTTCTTCATGGTTTCAGTATAAAAGGCCATGCAGACCGATGGTGCGGCGGATGCCACAGCATCGATCCCCATGGCCTTTTTGGGATGCTGAATCGTGGATGATGGAGGCACAAACGCCTGCCAGGGACCATCATCCAGTCTGCACTGATCCTGGCACTTTCTTCCACAGATACCAGGCCAGACCCAGACAGTACACCATAAGCAGCAGGGAAACCAGGGCTGCCTGCTGACTGGAAATCTGTCCGGCGAACACGGCGAGCAGATCCATGAGGGAGTGAATGAAAATACAGGGCCAGAGGCTGCCGGTTTTCACCAGCACCAGGGCAAACACCAGGCCAATCGCCAGGGCATATCCCACCTGCAGCAGCGTGCTCAGGGTTGTCTGTCCCGTGAAGAGGTTCACGATGTGGCCGATTCCGAAGGTCAGGGACGTGATGAGCACCGCTTCTTTCAGGGAGTCCTTGCGCAGGGCCTCAAACAGGTATCCCCGCATGATCACTTCCTCCAGGAATCCCACCAGGATCATGGAAACCGATTCGCAAAGCAGGGAAGAAACAGGCGCAGAGGCGTGAAGACCGGCCAGCAGGTTGACCGCCGGAATGGGCAGAAGGGCCAGCAGATACAGCTGCCGGCGTCCGAACCGGACCGGTCCCAGACCCAGTTTCTGTCCGGCATGCAGACGGATCGTCAGAAGAACGACCGACAGTGTGAGAGCCACCATCCACACTGTCATGAAGATGCTGTCATCCCCGACGCTGTTTCGCAGATTGCCGGTTCCGGCCACATACGCCAGAATCAGGGTCAGGGCCAGTGCCAGGGGGTGTTCGTTCCAGAATTTCCGGAGTCCGCTGACCTGTTTCATGATCTGCCTCCTTCCGCGTTTGTTCGGGACGCAGTCTGTCCAGGTTCACAGGATTCCAGGCCATTGAGATGGATGGTCCAGAAATCCGTCAGGTCCTGCTTCATCTGTTCCTGATTCGATTTCATCAGCCCGCCTGCCAGCAGACACGCATAGCCATGCACATACACAGCCAGAGTCCGGAACAAAGACTGCATCTGTTCCAGGGAGATCCCGCCACCCTGCGCCATGGCTTCCAGCATGGGCTTGAGCTCCGGGTCCTCTGTGAGCCCCGCCAGGGACTGTATGCCCCCGGGGCCGGGACCGTTGAGAAACAGGAGCTGAAACAAGTGGGGTTCCTCTGTTGCGAACCGGATGTAGTTGAGGCCGATCTGCAGCGGAATCTCTTCGGGATCAGAGCCATCGAAGGTCATCAGGTACCGACCATGGATGTCATTGACGGATTTCCAGACCGCTTCATGCAGGGCAGCGCTGTTTTTAAAACAGCTGATGACCGGCTGTGTGGAGATATCCAGCGACTGCGCCACATTGCGGATCGTCAATGCGGCGAGTCCATGATGGCGGACCAGGTCCAGAGCGGCGCTGAGGATTTCATCGGCGGAGTATTTCTGTTTCGGGGGCATGTCAATTCCTCTTTCTGTTCGTGATTTCGTTATATAACATAGGTTATATAACGTCAATGATTTTATGAAGTTCCAGATGCCGATGATTCCCGGTGTGGATAATGCTGCCGCTGAAAAAAACGTACAGCCATGGGTCTGGCCATACGGTCTCAAAGGCAGGCAAACTGCAGTGGCAGTCTCTTCACTCCATCTTTTCAAACAGGGACGTCTGCCGAAGCCGGTGCTGCTGCCGCAGCCAGCTGTGGGCCTTGTGTGCCTGCTGGAACTGGTCCTTCTTCCGGATCGTGTACAGATGCCCGTTTCGGATAAAATACCGTCCGGTCTGGTGAATCGCAAAAGGCGTTCGTGTTTTCCGGCAGACCAGATAGATCTTCTCCATCCACTCAAAGTCACAGGGACGGGCCTCCAGGCCGCTTTCCCCGGCCACGGATACGAGCTGGAACCCGCCGGTTTTCAGCCAGGGATACAGGTCCAGTTCCTCCAGAAGAGGAGCCGCAAAAATCAGCCGGTGCTGACAGGGAATCGTCAGGAACAGATCGAGCCGCTGTCTGGCCGCTGTCTGATTTTCCACGGAAACCGCAATGGATATATGCGGCCAGCCGCCATGCCAGTCCGGGGGAAGGCAGTCACGGATCCGGTGAATGCGTTTGGTGGGAATCAGGAAGCGCACATCCGGCCGCTGCCGCATGATGTCCCAGGCTTCCTGGCGCCAGGCATCTGCATCTTCCAGAAAGAAATCCGAGCTGAAACAGACAGACATCTGTGAACCGGATGGAACCTTCCAGCTTCCATCCCGTTTCTTTTTCAGCGGGAGATCGAACATGGTCTTCGACCGGGTGATTTCATCCGGATTCCGGCCATGACGCAGATCGGCCCGTCTCATGAAGCAGTTTCTGCACCCGGCAGAAAAGGGATGACAGCCATGCCAGGGATTCCAGGATATATCTCTCATATCTGCAGAATATACGATGTGAACACTGATGCCAACCGGATCCTGGATGGCCCAATCCGCGGTCAGTCAGGACAGCGGGCCGTCAGCTGTTCTGCGACTCATCCTCCACAAACTCGAAGAGTTCCTCTACCGTCACCTGAAATACCTTTGCGATGTCCATCGCCAGTTTCAGCGACGGATTGTACCGCCCGTTTTCCAGGTGAACAATGGTTTCCCGCCGCACACCGACACGGCTGGCAAGATCAGCCTGCTTCATTCCGGTCTGTTCGCGGTACAGCTTTACTTTTGTGACCAGTGCCATCTCACAGGCCCCTGCTGTCAAAGAGGAAAAACAGAATCGTCCGGATCACAGCCAGCGCCAGGATGCAGAGAACGATGGCCCATCCGATCACTGCTGTATCTAAATTGTGAATGTGCCCCATAATGGCACAGGCCCAGGCAATTACGGTCATGGCAGCCACAATAATTTTCAGACAGATGGAGTCAGCGCGTTTCAGATTTCGTTCAGCCAGTTCATCCACACTTTCCTTTTTGTATTTTTCCATCCGCAACCACAGCAGGATGAAAAACACAAACAGAAACCATCCCAGGACACACTGCCATATAGGATACCAGTCCTGCCAGTCTGTCCTTGCCCACATCCAGTAACAGGACACCAGCATGATGGCGAATATGATCTGGGTACCAACGAGTTCCTTCAAAGATACAGGTTTGTGCATACGGGTTCCTCCGAGTGATATATTTCACACTTATCTGTGAGAAATATATCACTCAAGCAGAGAGATGACAATGGAATGTGATGTATTTCACGCTTCTCCGGGTCTCAGGCACCAGGGGCTGCATCCCGGATTTGGTTCAGAACGAGCTGGGAACAGAAAAAAACCGGCAGCCCGTTCCTCTGTGGAACCGTCTGCCGAGTTGTGTCATGGCCTGAAGATTCGGAATCAGATTATTTTTCTGTCAGATGCCAGCTGGCTTCCGGGACACGTCGGATGATCTCTTCCGGCACTGAACCGTCTGCCAGGACCGAAATCCAGTTGTTCCTGTTCATGTGATACGCCGGAAGGATCCCCGGAATGCCACCCAGTTCCTGCTTCAGATTCGCAGGACACTTCACTTCCAGAATCTCGGTTTTTCCTTCACCGGGAAGATGCAGCTCTTCCCATGTGGGATCCATCAGCAGTGCGAACCATTTCCCGTTCTTCGGATGACGGAACACCGCGTAGTTTGGAAACTCCTTCCACAAAACTCCGGCCTGGCATACCAGGTCTCTTCGATCAGCTGCTTTACCTGCGGGCGGAACAGTCCCTTTGCGGTTCTTGTCATCGTATGCACCTCCACCTTCAGCCTGCAGCCGGGAATTCCGGGACGTAAGCCAGATGATGCCGGAGAGGCCCAGCTGTCCGTCTTTTCCGCAAAACAGGGAGCATGGATCCTTTCCTGAGATCGGAGGCTGCATGCAAGGCAATGGGCCTGATGTGAGAAAAATCGATACCCGCTCCGGGCTGCGGTATTGTCTGTTCCATATACAAAGTCCTCCTGGATGTTCAAATGATCCTGGGAGGGCTTTATTCGCACGATCTGTCTTTGTTTTGACACTGACCAGGCGCTGGATGGAGCTGATCTGTGTTTCAATTCCGATATGCACAACCAGAGCGATCACAATGGCACTGGTCATGTACTCAATCTGTCCATAATCAAAGGGATGTTTCTGGTCCGGTTTCGTGCGGGACAGACGGGGTTCACTTATGTTGACAAAAGAGACCGGGGCATCGTCGGAGTCACTGGCCGCAATGAGTTTGGACAAAGGATCTTTGTTGACCGACAGAAATCAGAAAGAATATTAAGATAGTCTATGTTTTAAATACGTTATATCTGAAATGTCTATACATCATTCAATTCTATATATAAAAACTGGCAAATACAATAGACAAATTCCGTCAAGTATCTATCATAATTATGTATTAACTTGGGCGTTATGAATGAGCTTTCATCGAATTTTAGGGCATATTGGATGTGCTGCAGGAAAAAGGGTTTCACACGCATCAGAAAACAGCGTCCTGTATCGTCCGATAAAACAGATGAACACGCTGTTCGTGATGAATTGGATGAAAAGAATCTGCTGTTCATTGTGCCAAGACAAAACAAACTTTTTCCCAGGCCGGTACTGAAAGAGCTTCCCTGATCAGGAAGCGCTCCCAAAGAAGATGGGCTTCTTCTTATTCCACTTCATCCGCCTCAAGGATGGAAAACTCTCCAGGCACAGTCTGCTGCTTTTTGCTGCTCATGGTCTTGGCGCATAAAAGTACAGACTTGCTTTGGCCATAATTAAAAGGAGAAAAGGTGATTTATGCTTCCTTACATTGGTGAATTTGCCGGTACAGCACTGCTGATCATTCTGGGCTGCGGTGTTGTTGCCAACGTGAATCTGACTGGTTCAGGCATGAAAGGCGCAGGCGCGCTGCAGATCTGCATCGCCTGGGGTCTGGCGGTTATGATCCCGGCATTTATCTTCGGCGAAGCTTCAGGGGCGTCATTCAACCCGGCTTTAACGCTTGCTCTCGCAGTGGATGGTTCCTTCCCCTGGAGTCAGGTACCAGGCTATATCCTGGCTCAGCTGCTGGGGGCTTTCGTAGGTGCATGCATTGTGTATGTCCTCTTTAAAGGCCATTTTGATGCCACCGAAGACCCCGGGACAAAACTTGGGGTGTTTGCCACGGGTCCTTCGATCAAGAATTTCTGGCTGAACTTCTTCTCGGAATTTATCGGAACATTTATCCTGGTGTTCGCCATCAAGGGCATTTCCAATGTCAGCGGCATCGCCATGGGCGTGGATAAACTGTTTGTTTTCGGAATTATTGTCGCAATCGGTATGTCGCTGGGCGGACTGACGGGGTATGCCATTAACCCGGCCCGTGATTTAGGTCCAAGACTGGCCCATGCGGTGCTGCCAATCAAAGGCAAAGGCGATTCGAACTTCAGCTATGGTCTGACGGTTCCATTATTTGCTCCCATTCTTGGTGCAATCTGTGCCGTATTGCTGTATGCGGCAATTCCCTGGTAGGAATCAGTCTAACAGCACACTGAACGGGTCCATTACAGTCGATGTAAGCGCTTACCGGATGCAAAAAGTTTCCAATCGAGTATCGGGCCGGGGCTTCTGAGCACAGTCTGGCCGGAAAACAAATGGCCTGAAGCGCCTTTGCCGGCAAAGTTTTGCGAAAGGCAGGAAGCGCAGACAGATAGCAGAGTATACAACAAACTGAACACGGGGATCTCAATCGACTGATCCCTCACATAAAAAGAACAAAGGAAATCCATCCGGGCTTCCGCCTGATTCACGGCCAGATTTCGCGGCTCTGGCAGCGATCAACGGCTGAGGACTGAATCCAGGCGGATGGCTCATGGACAGAAACACCAGGCTGTGCATCTGTGAGCGCCAACAGAAGAACAGCCGGGTGTGATTACTGAACAAAACCCAGTTTTGAGGAGAAAAAAATGAGTAAAAAAGAATACATTCTTGCAATTGACCACGGAACCACTTCGACAAGAGCCATCCTTTTTGATCATGATTGTCAGATCAAAGCCGTTTCCCAGAAAGAAGGAGGCGTAGACTATCCAAAACCCGGATGGGTTGAGCAGGATGCGACCCAGATCTGGCTGGATACACTGGCTGTCATGGCGGATGTCCTCAATAAGAGCGGCATTGCGCCCGAACAAGTCAAAGCGATCGGCATTTCCAACCAGCGTGAAACAACGGTCATCTGGGATAAGAAAACCGGCTTGCCCGTATACAAAGCGATCGTCTGGCAGTCCCGACAGACTTCCGATATTTGCGACCGCTGGAAAAAAGAAGGTCTGGAAGACATGATCCGTGAAAAAACCGGGCTGCGCATTGACCCTTATTTCTCGGCATCCAAGATTGTCTGGATCCTGGAAAATGTACCGGGTGTCCGCGAAAAAGCCGAAAACGGCAGCCTGATGTTTGGCAATATGGACTCCTGGCTTGTCTGGAAACTGACGGGCGGCGAACAGCATATTACGGATGCTTCCAACGCCAGCCGGACTCTGCTATGCAATATCGCTGAAGTGGCATGGGATAAAGATCTGCTCAAGGCCTTCAAGATTCCGGAACAGCTGCTTCCAAGAATCGTGCCCACTTCCCAGGTGTATGGCACGACCGCTCCTTACCATTTCTTTGGCTGCGAAGTGCCGATCGCTTCGGTTGTCGGAGACCAGCAGGCAGCCTTGTTTGGTCAGCTCTGCCTGGAAAAAGGCATGGCCAAAAACACGTACGGGACCGGCGGATTCCTGCTGATGAACACAGGCAAAGACATCGTCCGTTCCAATAACGGCCTGCTTTCCACGATTGCCTGGCAGATTGGCGATGAAGTCATTTACGCCCTGGAAGGCTCGATCTTTGTCTCCGGATCCATCATGAAGTGGATGCGTGACGAGCTGAACCTGTTTGAAAAAGTCGGCGATACAGCCGAAATGGCCATCCGTGCCGGAACGACCGGCGGAGTTTACATTATTCCGGCCTTCGTAGGCCTGGCGGCTCCGTATTGGGATGACAAGGCCAAAGCCGCTGTTGTCGGCCTGACATTGGGAACGAACCACGACCAGCTGATCCGGGCAGGTATCGAAAGCATGGCTTACCAGGCCAGAGAAGTTCTCAACGCCATGGAAGCCGATGCCGGCGTGCCGATTCAGGTGCTGAAAGTCGATGGCGGTGCTGCAGCCAACGACTTCCTGCTCCAGTTCCAGTCCGATCTTTGTCAGGTGGAAGTTGACCGCTTCAAAGTCAATGAACTGACTGCCCTGGGAGCTGCTTTCCTGGCCGGCCTGGCAGTTGATTTCTGGAACAAGGACGATCTGAAAATCGAGCTTGGCCAGGCCTTCAAGCCAGAGCGTTCCAAAGATGAAATGGACAGGCGCTACCGCAACTGGAAAGAAGCCGTGAAAGCCTGCCGCGAATTCAAGCCGGAAGATCTGGAATAAGCGACCGGTTTCGCCTGTCGCTTGTACAGACTGCCATGCCTCAGACACATTTTGTCCAATGTCTGAGGCATACAGGCAGACTTTGAAAAGCCTTCCATATATAACAGCAACGAAGCAGCAAGCCCTTTCTGCCAGATGAAGCCGGGACCCTGCATCTGAAATCTTTTAAAAGGTCCGGGCAGAAACATTTGCTGCCTTTCCTGATCCTTGTATCCACAGAAGCACTCCTGTTTTTCAAAGCCTGCATTCCCAGGGGCCTGAGGCAAAGTCAGTCTATTGGTTTTATTCGGATTTCAGGCAAAAGCTCAAACCAGCCCGTTATGGCTGTGTTTTACAGATCTGCACTTGTAAATTCTTCATTGGCACGTGCTTTCAAGATCTGCCATCTTCCAGGCTGCTGCCCGGAAGCGTCAGGCTGGACTCTTTCTGTTCGCAAAAGGATCAGTTTCAAACCATTTTTTATCGTTCGTTTATCTAAATCATGTGAGAGGAGAATTCCATTCATGGAAAAATTTGATGTTCTGATTGCCGGCGGCGGCGTAACAGGCGCAGCCATTGCGTGGCAGCTGGCCAGACTGGATTTAAAGGTGGCCCTGCTGGAAAAAGAAGAAGACATTTCCGAGGGAACAACCAAAGCCAATTCCGGTATTGTCCATGCCGGGTACGATGCCATGCCCGGTACCCTGAAAGCCAGACTGAATGTGCGCGGCAATGAAATGATTCATGAAATGGCTGATGTTCTGAATTTTGATTTTAACAATACCGGCTCCCTGGTCATCTGTTTTGATGAAGAACACCGTCCGGCACTTGAAGAGCTTTACCAGCGCGGGCTGAGCAATCATGTACCAGGACTTCGCATCGTCGAAAAAGAAGAACTTCACGAAATGGAACCGGAACTGAGCGACCAGGCCGTTTGTGCCCTGTATGCGCCCACGGCTGGCGTGGTTGATCCTTTTACTCTGGCGATTTCCATGGCTGAAAATGCAGCGGACAACGGTGTTGAATTCTTCTTCAACACACCTGTCGAAACAATCGAAAAAACCGAAACCGGCTGGCTGGTCAATGGCGAATTTGAAACGAAACTCTTCGTCAATGCAGCAGGGCTTGAAGCTGATGATCTGCACAATATGGTGTGCGAAGAAAAAATCCATATCCGTCCCCGGCGCGGAGAATATTTTCTGTTTGACAAGGATGCCGGCAAGATGGCCAGCCATGTCCTTTTCCAGCAGCCAACAGCCGCCGGAAAAGGTGTACTCATAACTCCAACCGCACATGGCAACTTGATGATCGGTCCAACCGCTGATTTTACCGAAACCAAAGAGGACATCAATACGACAGCCGAAGGCCTGGCGCAAGTCCGTGAAAAAGCTTCGATGACCATTGATCATCTGCCTTTCAACCAGGTGATCACCTCGTTTGCCGGCTTGCGGGCCGTGCCGGAAGGCGGCGATTTCATTATCGGGGAAAATGCCGATGACTTTATTGACGCAGCCGGAATTGAATCCCCGGGTCTGACCAGTGCCCCGGCGATCGGGGAAATGGTTGCTGAAATCATCATCAGCAAGCTGCATCCTGGTCCTAATGAAAACTACAAGCCCGAACGCCGCGGTTTTGTGAATGTGAATGATCTTTCCCGGGAAGAATGGAAAGCCCTGATCGAACAGGATCCGGCTTATGGTCAGATGGTATGCCGGTGTGAAAAAGTAACGGAAGGCTCCATCAAGGATGCCTGCTCCCGCTCAATTCCCGCCCGGAGCCTGGATGGCGTGAAACGCCGGGTGAGAGCCGGCATGGGACGCTGTCAGTCGGGATTCTGCTCGCCAAGAACGATGGAAATCATTTCGGAAACGCTCAACATCCCATTCGATGAAGTCACCAAATCCACCAAAGGCAGCAAGATCATTACGGGACGCAACAAGGAGGACATTCAATAATGGAAAACCATAAGCAGCTTGTCATCATTGGAGGCGGCCCGGCAGGCCTGGCCGCTGCAGCCGCCGCGAAGAAAGCCGGCCTGGACGATATCCTCATTCTGGAGCGCGACAGCCAGCTGGGCGGGATCCTCAACCAGTGCATCCACAATGGCTTTGGCCTGCATACCTTTAAAGAAGAACTGACCGGACCGGAATATGCTTCCCGCTTTATTGACCAGGTCAATGAACTGGAGATCCCTTATCGTCTTAACAGCATGGTGCTGGATGTCGACAAGGATAAAAATGTGACGTATGTCAGCAGCGAAGACGGGCTGCAGACAATCAACGCGGATGCAATTGTCCTGGCCATGGGCTGCCGGGAACGTCCGCGAGGGGCCTTGAGTATTCCCGGCACCCGTCCCGCGGGTATTTATTCCGCCGGAACGGCTCAGAAGCTGACCAATATTGATGGTGAGATGCCCGGCAGGGAAGTGGTTATCCTGGGCTCGGGTGATATTGGCCTGATCATGGCCAGACGCATGACCCTGGAAGGCGCCAAGGTCCATGTCGTCGCCGAACTGATGCCTTATTCAGGCGGCTTGAAGCGGAACATTGTCCAGTGCCTGGATGACTATGATATTCCGCTGAAGCTTTCCCACACCGTTACAAATATCAAAGGCAGGGAACGCGTTGAATCCGTAACGATAGCCGAAGTGGATGAAAACCGCAAGCCGATTCCGGGAACCGAAATCGAGTACCCATGCGATACTCTGCTGCTTTCCTGCGGCCTGATTCCGGAAAACGAGCTGTCCAAAGAAGCCGATGTGGAGATTTCCCGCATCACCAATGGGCCGGTGGTCAATGAATCGCTGGAAACAAACGTTCCTGGCATCTTTGCCTGCGGAAACGTGCTGCATGTTCATGACCTGGTAGACTTTGTCAGCCAGGAAGCTGCAAAAGCCGGTGAAGTGGCAGCCAGATATGTCCTGGAAGGCATTCCGGAATCTGAACACGAAATCGACATCAAGACCGGCGGTCTGGTGCGCTATACGGTTCCTTTCAAAGTGGATCCCAACCGCATGGATGAAAACACAATCGTCCGTTTCCGGGTCGGCAACGTTTTGAAAGGCGGATTTGTCAATGTGTATGTGGATGGCGAGCGCAAAATTCACAAGAAGCGCATGATCATGGCGCCAGGAGAAATGGAAGACATTGTCCTGCGCAAAGAATGGATCACTCCAGAGACAAAAGAAATCCTGGTAGAAACGGAGGCAGCTTAAGATGGAACGGGATTTGATCTGCATTAACTGCCCAATGGGCTGCAACCTCCATGTTGTGATGGAAAAAGGCGAAGTTGTATCCGTGACCGGCAATACCTGCCCCCGCGGCAAGGCGTATGCCATTACGGAAGTGACCCATCCGGTGCGGATGGTGACCAGTATTGTACCGGTCAGCGATGGCAATCTCGCCATGGTTTCATGCAAGACCAGCCAGCCGGTCGATAAAGGGATGATTTTCGATGTCACCCGGGCTATGAAAAATCTGGTTGTCAAGGCACCTGTTCATATTGGCGATGTTCTGGTTGAAAACATTGCCGGCAGCGGTGCCGATCTGGTTGCAACCAAGAATATCGACCGGATTTAAGACCGATACCCCTCTCACACCCGGGAAGCCCGCTTCCGGTTTGAGAAGATCGACGAGTTCTACAAAAAGTCTTCCCGGTAAGGCAGGAAAATCCGCTTCGGCGGATTTTTTGTCTGTCGCGAATCATGTACCGTCTCTGGTGCCGATGCATGCTGCACGATATCATGGGTACAGTAAAGGATACCAATCATGACAGATACACAACAGACAACGAAACAGCCGCCGCTGGTGCTTCTCCATGGCCTGGGGCAGGAGGCGGCAAGCTGGAAGCCGGTGATCCGGCACCTCCCTCCTGATACAGAGCTTGCGGCGCCGGAGCTGAAAGAGTACCTCGAAAACAGCGCCCACTATGAACAGCTGGTCTTCGGACTGGAACAGACCATGTCACAGGTGGACAAACCTGCCGACCTGGCCGGGCTGTCCCTGGGAGCCGTGCTGGCCCTGAACCACGCCCTGCAGCATCCGGACGCCGTCCGATCCCTGATCCTCGTAGCGCCGCAGGTGAAGATGCCCAGAGCACTTCTGAAGATCCAGAATGCTGCTTTCTCTCTGATGCCGGAAAAGATGTTTGCCGAAACGGGCCTGAACCGGATGCAGATGAAGACCCTGTCCACCAGCATGATGGACCTGGACTTTTCGAAACAGCTGAAGAACCTCACCTGTCCGGTACTGATCCTGGTGGGCAGCAAAGACCGGGTCAACCAGAAAGCAGCCCGCCAGCTGCTGTCCCTGGTACCGCAGGCGCGTCTGCTGATCCTGGATGGCGGTCATGAACTCAACCGGGACAATCCGGATCAGCTGGCGGGTATGATCCGGTTCTTCCGGCGGGAGCTTCTGGCTCATGGATGAAGTCAGCCGCACGCTGTACATCCCGCTGTATGGCAAAGCCCACGTCAGCCGCAACGGCATCATTCTGTCAGATCCCACCGCCGAAACGCTCTGGGACCGGGCACAGATCCGGCTGACAGGGAAGTCCCGCTCCAGATGGCTGGCGTATTATCTCGCCATGCGGGCGGTGGTGTATGATGCCTGGCTGCGGGAACAGATCCGCCAGAATCCCGATGCGGTGGTGCTGCACATCGGCTGCGGTCTGGACAGCCGCATCCGCCGTCTGGGTCATCCTCCCATACAGTGGCATGACATCGACTTTCCCGACGTGATACGAGAACGGCGACACTGGTTCCGGGAAACAGAGACTTATACTATGACGGGCACCGATATGCGAATCGGTGAGTGGAAGACGGTGATTCCCGGTGGACAACCAGCCATTGTGGTCATGGAAGGCGTGAGCATGTATTTCAAACCGGAGGAATTTGTCTGTCTGCTCACAGGCCTGGGCACTCACTTCAGTGAAGTCCGCCTCCTCATGGACTGCTACAGCACCCGGGCTGCCCGACTGTCCCGCATGGGCAATCCCATCCGGGAGACAGGGGTAAACCAGGTATGGGGGATGGATGATCCCGAAGCACTTGCAGTAAAGACAGGACTGGTTTTTGTACAGGAACACGACATGACACAGGAGTGCTGCATCCGGCAGCTTTCCTTTGCAGAACAGATGATTTTCCGGCAGCTGTATGCCGGAAGACTGGCCCGGGGACTGTACCGGCTGTATGAGTTCCGGAGCAGTCAGGAACCGGGGCAGGCGGTTTCCCCCCTCGCAGACCCCGAACGCGATCGCGATCATTGACCGGGAGCACCGGAATGTTCCGGTCCTGCAGCATGTGGCATACTTTTGTCGAAACACGACACAGACCACATGACAGGAGGACGATCGTATGGTTATGTCATTCAGAAAATGCACCCTGGAGGATGCAAATCTGCTCCAGGAGTTTTCTCACCAGACCTTCACTGATACCTTCGGTGCCGACACCAGGCCCGAGGACATGGAGATCTTTTTGCGGGAACGCCTGAGTCTGGAACGTCTGCAGGAGCAGCTCGCCAACCCGGATTCCGACTTTTACATGCTGTGGGACAACGACAAACCGGCGGGGTTCGTGAAACTCAACCGCGGACCGGCCCAGTCGGAGATGCAGGATCCGAAATCGCTGGAAATCGAACGGATTTACCTCTCCACCGACTACCAGGGGCAGGGGATCGGCCAAAGGCTGATGGACTTCGCGCTGGACAAAGCCAGGGACCAGGGTATGGACTATGTCTGGCTCGGGGTCTGGGAAGACAATGTGAAGGCCCTGAAGTTCTATGAACGAAACGGGTTCCTGCGGATCGGGGAACACATCTTCACCGTCGGCGAAGACGAGCAGACAGATTACCTTCTGCGCCGGAACCTGCGCGACGATCCATTGCAGCAGAAACACAAACACAGGCTGGCAGAGCCTGGAATCTGACTGCATGAGCAGCCAGTCACGCTGGTCACTGTGACACAGACAAAAAGCGCCGGAACCGGCGCTTTTTATGCTTTCTGGCGGCAGACAGGGACAGTCTGTGTTTCACAACAGAGAACAGTGGTTTTCCGGGAAACGCGGCTTTCTGAGCCGTTGACTGTAAGCGACGTTAATTGCCCATATTAAAAAAGGACTGATTCCCTGTACCATCATGGTATTGGGGACAGTCCTGTTTTCTATTTCTTATACAGATGTCCTGGAAGTGTCCTGGAGTATGGAAGCAGGTCTTCGAGTACTTCCTCTCTGATTCCTTCGTTCTTCAGCCTTGTCAGCACATATTCGATGTACTTCTCAGGCACCAGCCCATTCATGATCGCCGACTGGCTCAGACTGTACCATACTGCTGTTGCTTCCGCTCCTGCTTCCGTGTCCGCAAACAGGAACCCCTTCCGGCCTATCACGAACGGCTTCACCATCCGCTCCGCCAGGTTATTGTCGATCGGATAGTTCCCATCCTCCAGATAACGGGCCAGCGAGTCTTTCCTTTTCAGGAAGTAGTTTGCTCCCTTTACTGCTTTCGAACCATTATCAAAACTCCGGGCGATCCGCTCCATTCCTGCGATCACCTGGTCAAAAAGCGGTTTAGACTCTTTCTGCCTCAGTTCGTATACTTCTTCCCGACTCAGTTTCTTCTTTTTCGCTCTGCTCTCCACTTCATAAAGCCTGTTGATGTTCCCAAGTGGCTCCAACAGGATCCCCAGTGCCGGATTCTCCCTGATATGTTTCAGTTTCATTTCTGTATCGTCTGGCAGATTCTTGAATGTCTGGTAGTCTGCACGGATCTTCACCGCATCATACAGATGCCGCCTCGCAT
>OFFL01000278.1_pt1 | contig 59507 bp, 53 predicted proteins | sample 1521391 | NCBI WGS metagenome assembly OFFL01 (sample SAMEA3504082, study PRJEB24116) | mouse gut metagenome | biome: mouse gut; feature: mouse-associated habitat; material: faeces | place: Denmark | collected 2011
CCCGCCACAAGCGTCCGGTCCACTTTACTCACATCGTCAAATTTTAAATGGCTTTTCTTTGCCAAATCAGGAACGAACTGCGTTGCATTCGTACCCGCCGGAACATCCGCGACTACCGTTCCGCGCTTCTCTGTCCAGGAGCCTTGTGCCTGGCTCTCCCATGAAACCTTATCCCCTGCTTTCATTTTCCCCATCTTCTCTTTCCTCCTCTTCATAGGCTTGTCTTTCCCTCTTAATCCGTTCCCTGCTCGGCACCCGGTATTCCTGGTCCTCTCACCACCAATCAACTACCGTGGAATTTTCCACTTCAATCTGTTCCATCATCTTCGCCAATCTCCTTATAATCTGCGCATACCGGATAGCTCACCCTTTCCCCGCGCTGGAATTCATTGGTGGTTGTCCATGATATAGAGATGGATTCCTTTCCGCACATCCTGTCCCGGTTGTATGCGCACTCATCACAGCTACAATACACATTATCCATTTGACTTTTCCTTTCTGCACCCGTATAATGGATGCAGAGATATATTTGTTCTGTACCCAATCCTTACGCTGATTCGCGGTCAGCCGTAGGGATTTTTTCTGCCTTAAATCCAATGACTTTTCCGTCATTGAGTGCTATATTCTTTCAGATCATACATATCAATGCAGTCCTGGATTGTCACAACATCCAAATTCATCCCGTTTTTCTCCTCTCTTACAGTGTTAGCAGTCGTTCCTTCTCTTCCGGTGTGGCTTCCAATAATTTAAAGATTATTAGCAAGTCCCCGTACCTGAAGGGATCCGCCCGTATGTTCCTTTCATAGGTCTTTGGATTCAGGCGGATAGAAACTGCCTCCTGAGAAATATTCAGAGCCTTTGCTATGTCCGCCTGCGCCAGGCCCTTGCTGCGCATCCGCCCGTTAATCCATTCTGTCAAGTCCTTGATCTTGTGCCTCTTCCGTTGTTCTGGACTCAATGCCACTCTCGGCATCCATATCACCTCCCGTCATCACAGCTTGTAAATTCCCATTGGATGCACTTCATGCCTTATTACATAGTTCCCGCACAACTCAATGGCTGTTTCGATCTCATTTGGGTCAATAATTATTCCATGATTTTTCAACAGTGTGCAAAATGCTGTAATGGCATCATGCATGTTTATGTATGGGAAATCTCCATTTGTGCACGATACAATATAATTATTTTTGTATGACCAGGCATCAGGATAAAGCGTTTTTATTACATCTTCCATTTCTCCCCCCTCTAAGTCACCAACTACTCCAGAAAATATTCAATCGGCTTGCTGAATAGTTCACGTCATCCCGTTTTTGTGATATAATTCTCCTATTATGTGAAAGGAGAAATCGACATGATCGAAAAAATTAGCAGCTTAATGCCCTCGATAACCGCTATTGTTGCCATCATTGCCCCTGTGCTTATTGCCATAATCAACAACCATCACCAGTATCGGTTAAAGAAAATGGAACTGGAACAAAAATCTTATGAGCAATCTGTTTTACATAAACGAGAAATATTTGAAAAATTTCTGTCAGCTTTCAATAAGGTTTGTCAACTTCAAACAGAAAATGTTATTTCTGAGTATTCTTCATGTTACTCCCTTGTTTACATCTATCTCCCGAAACCTGTCAGAGATGAATTAGGGAGAATCAATCTCCTTATCAAAGAAAATAACTGGACAGAAGCAATTAAATATGTAGACCGCATTTCTATGGACATAGCAAATGAGCTTGAGAGATTGCCCATAAAGCAACCACAACGATCACGTATATTCTGTAAGGCCAGTAGCAAGAAGGGAACTTAAATACCTTCTTAGAAATTGCCAATGCGAATATCGCTACTATTACAACAGACATAGATAATAATTTTTGAACGTTCATTTGTTTCAGCTCCCTCGATTTTGCGCTGCGCAACTTCCTCTGTAAAAAAAATAAACAGCAAAGTCCTCTGGCTCTATATGCAGTAAATCTGACAGCTTTTCAGCCTCATTTAAATCCATAGGACGAATATTGTTTATTTTCTGATTAACAGTAGGCTGCGCAAGTCCTAATGAATTGGCAACGTCTTTCTGGGTTATCTGCAATTCAGCCATTCTACCCTTGATTTTGTTTGTGTTAATCAAGATTATCCCTCCTTTCGTCTAAATCAATAGTAGCACTGCGCAACACGTATGTCAATAGCTCTACGCAACTTTTTTTTAATAATTTTGTTTTTCCTATTGCATTGCGCAATAATATGTAATATAATGTCTGTCATAGAGAGGTGATTCAACATGACAAATGCAGAAATAGGAAATAGAATCAAATATGCTCGTGATTTAAGAGATGTTACTTTGGATGATATTGCCAAAAAGGTAGGTGTTGCAAAATCCACTATACAGCGTTATGAAACCGGAAAGATTACTACGATAAAAATTCCTGTTGTTGAGTCAATAGCCATAGCTTTAAATGTGAACCCAGCATGGATTGTTGGAAAATCTGAAGAGATGGAACTTCCATCACAAAAAGTTCCCAAAATCATGGAGTTTTACGAAAAGCTCAACGACATAGGAAAGCATAAGGCTACAGAGCAGGTGAAGCTATTGACAGAGGTTCCAAGGTATTTGAGGGAAGATACAAACTATGTCAACGCTGCCCATGCTGACGATTACATGAGCGCACCTGATAAATTGAAGCGATTGGAAGAAGATATCATGGATGATGAAAATTTTTAAGTCCGTTTTATCGGACAAGTAATCTGCTATTATTACAAAAGGGGATGATACCATGATTACATATGAACAACTATTAATGGAGGCAGACAGTAAAGGACTGCTCACAAAGGAAAAAAATCTTCCGATAAGCAAAGGAAGAATCAAGGGAAACCGAATTGCAATCAAAAGAGGAATGTCTGAAATAGAAAAGAAGTGTGTCATGGCAGAGGAGCTGGGACACTATTATACCGGAACTGGAAATATACTTGATCAGTCCTCTGTTTCCAACAGAAAACAGGAGCTTTACGGACGCATCTACGCATATAACAAGCTTGTCGGGCTTATGGGGATAATCAAAGCACACAAGCATCATTGCCAAAGCCTTTCCGAAACAGCCGAATATCTTGAAGTGACAGAGGATTTTTTGATTGATACTCTAAAATATTACAAAGCGAAATACGGAAATGTCGTAAGTATTGACAATTATGTAATTTACTTTGAACCATGCCTTGGAGTTCTTGAATTAGCATAATTAAACCGTACACCAATATAAAACCGCCCCTGCGCCAACAGGAACGGCTTTAGATATATCCCGGAGGGATACATAGGCCTGACAAACCTACACTGATTGTATCATCTCCGGGAGCAGCTTGCAAGCGATTTTTCGCGGGCTGTTATTTTTATACCCATTTTTAAGGAGGATGATACTATGAAGATTGAAAAGAGAGGTCCGGACAGCTACCGGGTCAGGAAGATGTACAAGGGGCAGATTTATACCGTGACTTTTGATTATAAGCCCACGCAGAAAGAGGCCATAACTGCCATGGCGAAGGAATTAGAACGGATAAGGAATGCAAATACCCAGATGACATTCCAGCGTGCTGCCGAAAGCTATGTGGACATGAAAAGAAATGTCCTGTCCCCCAGGACGATAAAAGAATACTCCGAAAATGTGAACCGCTTCCCTGAATGGTTCCGGAAACTCCCGGTATCTGATATCACACAAATAGAAATCAACAAGCTGGTCAATGAGATATCAAAAGGCAAGTCCCCAAAGACCGTGCGCAACTACCACGGCTTTTTGACGGCTGTTCTGGGGACTTTTTGCCCGAACCTTAAAGTCAGTACCACACTCCCTCAAAAGGTCAAATCTGAGCCTTACACGCCCTCTCAGGAGGATGTAAAGAGGATACTGGCAGAAGTAAAGGACACACCGTTTGAGGTTCCGATTACTCTGGCCTGCTATGGAATGCGCCGATCAGAGATATGCGCGCTGCAACCGGAAGATATTGACGGGGATATCGCACATATCAGCAAGGCCATGGTGCAAAACGCAAAGAAAGAGTGGGTAGTCAAAACTACAAAGACCACTGAAAGTACTCGGAGCATCATCATACCTGAAGCACTGGCCGAACAAATACGTGAGCAGGGGTATGTGTACAAGGGACACCCTGGCAGCATAACAAAGCACCTAGAGAAAGTCGAGGAAAGGCTAGGGATCCCGCGCTTTCCGCTCCACAAGCTCCGGCATTACTTTGCAAGCCAAATGTCAGCCATGGGGATACCGGAGGCGGATATCCTTAAAATGGGCGGTTGGGAGACGGACCATGTGATGAAATCCGTATACCGGCACTCCATGATGGAGAAAGAGGAAAAGGCTAAGAGGGACGCTGCCGACAAGCTGCGGAACGCCCTCTTTAATTAGGGCAAGCTTGGACAAAATCTGGACAAAAAATATTATAAATTGCACTTATCGGGCATAATTTAAGCTTATAAATTCGGACATAGAAAAAGCCGCAAACCCTTGATTTTACTGAACAACTCCCGGATTTGCGGCTATAATACATCAATCGGGGTGACAGGATTCGAACCTGCGACCTCCTGGTCCCAAACCAGGCGCTCTAGCCAAGCTGAGCCACACCCCGCAATAAGAACAATATTATATTAATGTTTGTCAAAACAATATGTATTATAGCCTATTGCGGCAGGGGCTGTCAAGTGATTCCCAGGTTTTACAGCAGGTTTAGCAGAATCGTTCCGTGGCGCCTGTTTTTTTGCGGCGACTATACGCCCCTTTTTTATCCTGAATCTGCTCCTGCTATACTCCACTGCTTCGGCCACAGACGGAGCGCAATGAGTAAAAATATGTTTACCGACAAAAATTTCATGGGAATTATATTGTAAACAGGAGAAGCCTTTTGTATAATGAAGATATATACAGAAGGATTATAGAAACTTCCTTTTAGAATTGTACACCTATTGAAAATGAGCTGACAAATACACATTGCATACAGCAGGCATATGCACCGGTGAACCGGCTTCCGGAAAAATGCAGGAAAAGGCCGGCATGAAATGGGAAGGAACATTGCGGTTTGCCGGGCGCCCCAATGACAATTATAGTTGCTATACTGTCGGTGATTTTAATCCGAAAACATACAAAGCAGCGCAAAGGAGAAATATGACAGCATTACAAATTACTTCCATGAAAAATTTTATGAGTCAGCTTCTGATCTCAGATACCTTTGATGTTTTTCTGCTGGAGGAAGCCGTTATCGGCACCGCCAATACCTTTACCATAGACGGACGCATCAATCAGGAGTTTTTCAGCGGACAGGAACAGGAATCCGAAGTCCCCGCCCTTGAGTTTCGTCCCTGGAACGAAATCAAGGGGCTGTGCTTTGACCTGATCAAGGGGAAGCGCACGCCTCTGTTTTTCCGTTTCGTACTGCACCTGATGCCCGAAAAGGCTTCCGCCCTGCTGCAAAAGGAGAATTGCGATACGGATCCCTCCCAGGTTAAAGCTCTGGTTTTGAATATACGTTATGACGGTTCCAGGGCAACACTCACCACCGGAACCGCCTATCATACCTTTGTCATGTCCAAAGAGGCCGACAATATCTGGGACAAAGCCCTGAAAAAATACCTGGAGAAAAAAGGCATCGCCTATGAAAGCCTGTAAAAGGCTGTAAAAGGCTGTAAAAGGCGGCTCACTCCCCGGCTACCTTTACGCCTTCAATCCGAACGGCGCAGGGACCATCATAATTTTCGTCCCGATAACGTTCCTTGGAAAAGGTCATTCGCCCCTGTGCCTCCAGTATACTTCCGTTGACGGAGCCTCCTGTCACCGGCGTCACTGTCTCGCCGTCGTACCAAAAGGCCAGTCGGATCTCTCCTCCAAAATATCCGGAAAAGCCATCCATCTGAAAATCGGAAAAGCTTACAATGTGCAGATACGGCTCCGATTTCATTTCTTCCAGAGTACGGCTGCCCTCATGAACCCAAATACTTCTGTAGTCTCCTGTGGGCTCTATTCCCAGATAATAAGCAAACCGGCTTCCCCCATGAAGCGTCTTCAGAGTTCCCTTCTCCATCAAGATCCGGTCCTTCATAGGAATTCCCTCCTCACTGTAGGGCTCCTTTGCCTTCAGTTCAATAGTAACGGCATCTCCCGAAATCTCCTGTCCCTGTATCGGCGCTCCGATCTCATAATTGGAATATTTCTGATAGACCATGCCGGTCTGAGAACGGACAAGATAATAGCTTAAGACCTCCCGGACCTGCCTGCCGGAAAGAATCACCGTATACTCTCCCGCTTTCGGCGCTTTTACGGCCTTCGCCCTTGCCTGTGTCATGGAAAGCGCCTCTTCCACCTGGCGGCGCAGTTCCTCTGTCTGTGCATCCCGATATGCAAACTGATGATAGGTCTCCACATCCTGAGGCTTAGGACACTGAACTACATATTCCCCCGACACCTGGCAGGTTTCATAGCTCACATCCACTCCCCGGGAATTCACAATGCGCTTCACCACACGTTTGGCAAATACTTCCGCAGAATTGATAAATACCTCTTCTGCAGTATCCGCCGCATACAGCGCCTCCACCATCTGCCTGGTGCTTTCCTCCAGATCCTGCCCGGCAAAGCGGCCTTTTGCAGGAGCCATCTCTTCTTTTTTCCCTCTGGTAAGCTCATAATAAGGGTTGCAGACCAGCGCCGCCGCGCTGTACGCGCCCTGCAAAATATCCAGCATCTCCTTCTCTTCCATTCCCGGATGAATATTCACGGTGGAAGAACCCAGCATTTTCTGTCCGTCCTTTTCAAAAGGGCGAAATACCGTCACAGAATAATCAATCAAATAGGTCCTTCTTTTCTGATCCAGTCTTTTACGTATAAAAAAGCATTCCAGTGATTCCTGGACACTTTCCGCGATCCGATATGCCTCAATCCCTGACTGATCCAACGCAGTCTTAATCTGTCCGATCAAAATATATACCTGCCTTTCCTGAATATACCTTCTTTAAATGTCCCGCTTTTCGCCTGTGAATCCTTCCATATCTATCCCAATCGGATCCTGGCCTTGATATAAGGGCCGCCGTCCGATACCTTGACCCACTCCTTGTAGCCCTTTCCGCACATGCCTCCGCCGTTCAGCTCCGCATCTGCCGACATCATGGATATGGATTTCAGCAGATCCGGCACATACCCGGTAAGGACGATAGGGGAGAATATCTTTCCTGTGAGCTTTCCGCCACGAATCTCTCTGGCTATGTTCACCATGCACTGAATGCCCCAGTTTTTAGGATCCTCCATACCGCTGCTGGGATTTTCAAGAAGGAAACCGTAATCCACAGAGGCAATCATATCCTCCACCGTATCCTTCCCGCCTTCAAAATAGGTGTTTGTCATTCGTGTGTATGCTTTTCTGCGATAGCTTTCCCTTCTGCCGTTTCCGGTAGGCTCCGTCCCCAGAATAAGAGCTGACTGCAGATCACTGATTCCCTGCTTCAGGACTCCCTTGTCAATAACCACAGTATCATGGGCCATGGTACCTTCGTCGTCAAAAAAGTAAGTGGCTGTCTCAGAAGCCGCAGATGCGCCGTCATGCATGGTGACCAGACTGGAGGCCACATACTCTCCCACATACTTCTGGGCCAGAGCCCTTTTTTTCACAAACATGTCCATCTCCACGCCATGGCCAAAAGCCTCGTGCACGATCATGCCCGTAACATCCGGCGCACAGATACAGTCGTACTCACCTGGCACCATAGGCTCGCTGTCCAGCAGCTCCAGCGTGACTTTGGCTCCTTTCTCTACATCGGCCTCCATCCGGGAAAGCAATTCAGCGCCGCCCAGATTGGAATAGGACATATAATAGTCCTTAATCTCCTCTCCCCTTGCCGCCGCAAAGGCTGTGACTCCGGTCATCCACATGACATTCTGCTCCATATCCTTGTCTCTGGACAGAAACAGTTTCGAATATTTCTGATATTCACATCTGACTGTACAATCCAGAATCTTGTCGTCAAATGCCAGTCCCTTTTCCTTAATTCCCCGCAGATGCTCCAGAATGGCCTCGTCTCCCATGGCTTGCGGATCAATCTTATAATCCGTACTGCCTGTAAACACAGTCCTTTCCTCTTCAGGGATCAAATATTCACTTTCCTCCATGCCCGGGAGAAGCAGCCGGTCTGACGATTCCACCAGCTCCCCGATTTTTTCCACAATTGAATCCAGCTCTTCCTCCGAGATCATATTAAAGGAATACTCCGCATAATGCTTTCCGTCAGACACCTTTGCCACAAATCCTCTTGCAGTGCCCAGACTACCCTCCCCTGCGCTCATATTCCTTTTGGATACGGCATAAACCTTTGACCTGGAATCCACCGCCAGTATGGACGCATAAGGATAACAGTCCAAAAGTCTGGCCAGCAGTTCAGACAGCAAAGGCCTTTTTTCCTGAATAAACTTACTTCCCTGAACCTTCATATTAACTCCCTTCTGCCGAAACAGATCCCTCATTTTAAACCCTGAAATCCCTTGGCAGTCCAATTTTACCATAATTTCCACAGTGTGGAAAGAAGGATTGACGAAATTGTCTGAAGCGTCTAGGATAAATATAAGCTACAAATTTGACGGCTTAACGAAGGGAGCGCCGTTTTATGAATCATTACATGAATGGAAAAACCATCCTTTTTTACGGAATCCCCGCCTACGGCCATATCCATTCCAATCTTTATCTGACAAAGCGACTGTGTGAAAAAGGATTTCGAATTATTTACTACTCCCTGCCCCCATTTCGGGAAGTAATCGAAGGAAACGGCTGTGAATACCGCCCTTATCCTCTGGGCCATTCCGCCTTTGACCCCACGGACGGAGAAAAACTGTTAAAGCTATACCGTCTTCTTTTACATTATACACAGGAAATGCTGCCTAAGCTTCTGAACCAGGCCGGAAAAGAAGCTCCCCGGGCCCTGATTTTTGATTCCCTTGCCCTGTGGGGGCGTGCCGCAGGACAGCTCCTTCAAATTCCCTCCTTTGCCTTCTACAGCATTGCCGCTGTGGACTGGCAAAGCGGAAAGGGCCTGGCCGCCTATGCCGCCGGTTTCTCCCGTGGTTTCCTTCGATACGCGGCAGAGGTTTCTCCTGCGCTGAAGCTCCGCAGACAGCTGAAGACCTCCTACGGTCTGAAAAAACTAGGGCTTCTGCCGGTGCTGATGAACAAGGGCGACTATAATCTTTGCGGCTTTTCCCGGGAATTTCAGCCTGGCGGCAGAGGCTTCGGACCGGAATATCTTTTTCTGGGCCCTCTGTCGGTGCACAGAACCGTCACGGAAAAAAATGCTTTCGCCTGTCCCCGGAAACCCTTTTACTATATTTCTCTGGGAACCATCTTTAATCGCAATCAACAACTGCTGGAAGCCGTCATAGAACAACTGGGAAGCCGGCCCGGAGAAACTACGCCTATGGTAATCTTAATCTGGGACAGGACAAAAGATAAAATGCCCGTCTCCTTCCCGGAAAACTTTATAGTACGCCCTTTTGTGAATCAAAATGAAATTTTAAAGCACGCCTCTCTCTTCATTACCGCCGGCGGTGTGAACAGCATCCATGAAGCCCTGTACTTCCAGGTTCCCTGCCTGCTTTGTCCTCAGCAGGGAGAACAGTTTCTCAACGCCAGGCAGTTTCAGCGTCTGGGCTTTGGAAAAATCCTGCAAAATCCAAAGCATCTGCGCCGGGAGGCCGCCGCTTGTATGGAACTGAAGACACAGTGGAACGAACAAAAAAGAAAGAAACTGACAGCCGTTACCTTAGAACAGACTCTGACGCTGTTCCATGAGACCACCGCTGATAATACTTTAGAAAGGACAATATCATGAAAGAAAATCTCAAAACCTCCCAAGGAGCTCCTGCAGCTCCTGCCAATCCCGGACTCTGCTCACATCTTCAAAATCAGGACTTAAGACAGACCGTCTTAATCACAGGCGCCACAGGATTTCTGGGGGAATATCTGGTACGCAGACTGACCGGTGAATATCGGGTTCTGGCCCTGGGAAGGAACCGGGAAAAAGGCAGAAAGCTGGAAGCCATGGGCGCTGTATTCTGCCCGGGAGATTTTACAGACACCGAAACCTGTTCCCAGTATTTCAAAGACGTGGAATATGTAATCCATGCAGGAGCGCTTTCCTCCGTATGGGGAAAATGGGAGGACTTTTACCATACAAACGTAACCGGAACCAATATCGTGGCAAAACTCTGTTCAGAAAACGGCATCCGCAGGCTGGTTTATATTTCCTCCCCCAGTGTCTATACCTGCAAAAAGGACCAGTATCACATCCGGGAGGAACAGGCGCCCGGGGAAAACAATCTGAACTTCTACATCCGATCCAAGCTTCTGGCGGAGGAGGTTATCCAAGACTGGCATAAAAAAGGTCTGGAAACCGTGATCCTGCGGCCAAGGGGACTGATCGGCATAGGAGATACCAGCCTGGTTCCAAGGCTTATGCGGGCAAACAGCCGGATCGGAATTCCTCTCTTTAGGGGAGGAGGTAATCTCATTGACCTGACCTGCGTGGAAAATGCCGCTGAAGCCTGCCGGCTGGCACTGACGGCAGAAAAAGCTCCGGGTGGCATCTTCAATATCACCAACGGAGAGCCTGCAAAGTTTCGGACGCTTCTGGAGCAATTCCTGGCGGCCTCCGGTGAAAGCCCCCATTACAGAAATCTGCCCTTCCCCCTGGTCTACGGCATGGCCGCTTTCCTGGAATGGCTCTACCGCTTTCTGAAGCTTCCGGGAGAACCGCCCCTGACCCGGTACACCGTCTGCACCCTGGGCTTTGCCCAGACCATGGACATCAGCCGGGCCCGGGAGCTTTTGGGCTACCGGCCCCAAAAGACGCTGGCCCAATCCATACAGGAATATGGCCGCTGGCAGAAGGGTATCCCGGAAAGCCCCGGCCTTGTGGAAAAAGCCTCCCTATATCACTGCGGAAGCTGCACCAACCGCCTGGATGTGATCTTTGCAGGCATGCCCAGGAAAAAAAGAAAGTTTCCGGCCTCCGCCGTCCTGATCCGGCACAGCCGCCTGGGAAATATCCTTTTTGATACCGGCTATTCCAGAAAAATATTCCAGGGAAAACCTTTATTGAAACTGTACCGCTTTATGAATCCGGTCAGTGTCAAAGCGGGGGAAACCATCGCCGAAAAACTCCGAAAAGACGGAATCAATCCGGCGGACGTCAAAACCATTATCCTTTCCCACGCCCACCCGGACCATTGCGGCGGCCTGTACCAGTTTACCGATTATGAGCTGATCGCTTCCCGGCAGGTGCTTGAAACCCTCCGAAGGCCTTCTGCCCGGAAGCTGGTATTTAAAAGCCTTCTCCCGTCCCGAAAAAGCATCCGGCGGATGCGGCTTCCCGGTGTCCCCCTGAAGGAGCACTTCCTATGCCGCTATTTTACTCAGGTATACGATTTGTTTGAAGACGGCAGTATTATCGGCGTCTCGCTTCCCGGCCATTGTGCCGGACAACTGGGCATATGGATTCCGGATCTGAACCTTTTTCTGGCGGCGGATGCCTGCTGGGGCAGGGATTTCGTCCGGGCTGTTCCACGTATGCGCCTGATCCCCAGACTGATCCAGGATAGCTTCCATTCTTATGAGGACACCCTGGGCAGGATCTGTCGTATGAAAAAGGAGCATCCTGAAATCAAAGTGGTGTTTACCCACCAAAGGGGGAAGGAGAAAACCTATGGTTGATCGGCTCATGGTTCTGACGCATTACCTGCAATACAAATATTTCCGCTCCTTCCCAAGCCGCCGGGCTCTGGAATGCTGGCAGAAAAAGAAAATCTCCGCCCATTTAAAATATGTGGCGGCACATTCCCCTCTTTACAGGGGAAAAACCTCCCTGGAGGAATATCCGGTAATCGATAAGACATACATGATGAAGCACTTTGACCAGCTGAACACTGCGGGAGTCCGTCGAAAAGAAGCGGAAGACCTGGCTGTAAAGGCAGAGCGGGACCGGGATTTTACTCCAAAGCTCCAGCCGTCCCCATCCCGCCCCCGGCAGCCCTCACAAAAAATCGGGATCCCGCAGCTTCTGAAGGGGAAAAAAGGAATTACCGTAGGCTTAAGCTCCGGCACCTCGGGACAACAGGGACTTTTTCTGGTGTCTGACCGGGAAAAGAATCAATGGGCAGGCTATATTCTGGCCCGGTTTCTGGACCGAGGCATTATGGGCTCCTACGATATTGCTTTCTTTATGCGGGCCGACAGCAATTTATACCAGGCCGTAAGCTCCAGAAATATCCGCTTCCACTTTTTTGACATCTATCGCGGCATGGAGGAACACACAAAACGCCTGGCCCTGCTCAAGCCTCAGATCCTGGCAGGTCAGCCCTCGGTGCTGCTTTTGCTGGCGGAAAAAAGACACAGGGGAGCGCTGGACATTCATCCCCGCATGGTAATCTCTATCGCGGAGGTCCTGGAAAAGGAAGACGAAAAGCGCCTGAAGGAGGCCTTTGAACTGCCGGTGATCCACCAGGTCTATCAGTGCACGGAAGGCTGTCTGGCATCCACCTGTCCCCGGGGAACCCTTCATTTGCATGAAGATATTGTACATATAGACAGAGAATACCTGGATAAGTGGCGATTTATCCCTGTGATCACAGACTTTGAAAGAAGGACCCAGCCCATAATCCGATATCGGATGAATGACATCCTGGTGGAAAGAAGTAAGCCCTGTCCCTGCGGCAGTCCTTTTCTGGCTCTGGAAAAAATTGAAGGGCGGGAGGACGATATGTTTTCCTTTTACGGCGAAGACGGCAAGGAAAAGCGCGTATTTCCCGACTTTATCCGACGCTGCATCCTCTTTGCCGCCGGCGGAACGAATTCCATGGAAGACCGCTCCGCCTCCGGGTTAAAGGACTCCGATTTAAAGGTCCCCGCCCCAAATATGATCCGGCCCAAATGGAGCGGCGAATACCGTGTGGTTCAGGAACCGGACAAAAGTATTACCGTCTATGCCGATTTGGGCGAACAGAAACGGCAACAGATCCTTCGGGAATTTACAATTCTGGCCCGGGATCAGAAATTCATTCTTCCCAAGGTTCGGTTCACCCCATACCTGCAGGAGCAGGGCCGCAAAATGAAACGAATAGAAAGGAAGGTGCTTCACAAATGAAAAATAAGCAAAATCAACGAAAGGTCAGGCTGGCTGGAATGGGAAAAGCTTTGGCAGGCAGACAGCTGTGCTTCGACGGTCACACCAGATATCGTCTGGCGCCGGGAGAGACTCTTCTGGATCTGGCGGAAAAGGCTGCAGAGGAAGCCCTTTCCCGATCCCATATGGAAATATCCCAGATGGACTGCATCGTGTGCGCCATGGCAACTCCCCTGCAGGGCATTCCCTGCAACGCGGCGCTGATCCACGAACGTATGGCAAAGGGGCTGAATATTCCCGCCATGGACATCAACACCACCTGCACCAGCTTCCTGTCCGCCTTGGACATGATGTCCTATCTGGTGGCGGCGGGGCGGTACAGCCGGGTGCTGATTCTGTCGGGGGACACCGCCTCCGCAGCGCTGAATCCCGGACAGAAGGAAAGCTATGAGCTGTTTTCCGACGCCGCTGCCGCCGCTGTTCTTACCAAGGCCGAAGATAGCGATCCCTCCGCCGTCCTTTACGGCTGTCAACGAACCTGGTCGGAGGGAGCTCACGACACGGAAATCCGGGGCGGAGCCGGACTGCTTCCCGCGCTGGCTCTCACCGAAGACAATCGGGAAGATTACTACTTTGACATGAAGGGAATAAAAATTCTGCGCCTTTGTACCCGGGTTCTTCCCGACTTTGTAGAAGAATGCCTGAAAGAAGCGGATGTCCGCAGAGAAGACATCCGCCTGACCATTCCCCACCAGGCCAGTAAAGCCCTGGGAGTCATAATGCCCCGGCTGGGCTTTGAAAAGGGAACCTATATTGACCGGGTCCAGCAATACGGAAACATGGTCTCCGCCTCCGTTCCCTATGCACTGTGCGAAGCCATAGAGGAAAGCCGGATCCACAGAGGCGATCTGATTCTCCTCATGGGAACGGCGGCAGGTCTTACTGTAAACTTTTTACTGCTGCGGTTTTAAAGAGGCCCTATTTTTTCATTTTGGAGCGAAACACAAGGCTGGCCAGGTATCCGAAAATCAGCGCTGCGGCTGTTCCCACCGCGCCGGCCTTGAAGCCTCCCGCAAACAAGCCCAGAAAGCCCTGTTCGTCCACGGCCTCTTTCACTCCCTTCATCAGCACATTTCCGAATCCCAGCAGGGGTACGCCGGCTCCTGCTCCGGCAAACTCCTGAAAGGGTTCATACCATCCAAGAAAGCTGATCACCGCGCCGGCCACCACCAGAAGCACCATAATCCGCCCGGGCATCATTTTCGTCTTTTCCATCAAAATCTGTACCAACGCACAGATCAGTCCTCCCACCCAAAAAGCATTCACGTAATCCATTGGCATACTCCTTTCAAGCCGGCTCAACAATTCATCCTTAGTTTCTGCCAATATGATATTTTTATACACAAAAAACCTATTCCCGGCTCTCCTGCACCCTTTTGCGCCGAAACCATCTGTCCGGCAGCTGTACCAGGATCACCGCGGCAAATACCAGGATACATCCTCCGATCTGCCTTCCGGTAAGCGTCTGATCAGTTTTTAAAAAACCGATCTCATATGCGATCCAGCCCACCACCGTTGCAAATACGGACTCCAGGCTTAAAATCAGCGCCGCCACCGTAGGGTTCACTCCCTTCTGCCCCAGAATCTGCAACGTGTAAGCCACACCGCAGCTCAATACACCGGCGTACAGCAATGTTCCCAGGCCGTCTCTGATCTGACCCAAATCCGGACTTCCCCAGAAAAACGCGCCTGCGGTACAGACAACTCCGCAAATAATAAACTGAATGCAGGATACCTGTACTCCATCGGTTTTAGGCGAAAAGTGGTCTACAATCAAAATATGCGCCGCAAACACCAACGCACTCAAAAACACCAGAATATCGCCCGCTCCCGGTACAAAGCTCTCCGTCATACATAGCAAATACATCCCCAGTGCTGCCATCAAGGCTCCTGCCCACACTACACCGGAAACCTTCTTCTTAAAAAAGATTCCCGCCAAAGGCACAAAAATAATATACAGGGTGGTGATAAATCCAGCCTTTCCCACGGAGGTATACTTGATGCCGAACTGTTGGAGAGTGCTGGCCGCCGTCAACGCCAGACCGCACCAGATTCCCGCCCGCAGCGTAACCTTCCAGTCCGTTTTTTTCGTTTCCTCAAGCTTCATGCCGGCCCCTGTCTTTTCCGCTGGCGCCTCTTCTGCTGTCGCCTTTTCCACTGCCTTTTCTGCCGCCATCTTCTCCGCTGCTGTCTTTCTCTGCTTTCTCCGGGAAAAGAAAATATAGACCGCCAGCGTGGCCGCCCCGATCAGCGCTCGGATTCCGTTAAAGGTCAGGGGATGCATATAGTCCATTCCCTTGCTCTGGGACACGAAAGCCATTCCCCAGATAAAAGCCGTCAGAAGCAACAGCAGACTGTTTTTCGTCTTCATTTTGCTTCTCCCTCCTGCTGCATCCTGCGGACATGCCGCGCCACGGCGTTCGCCGTCTCCTCCACAATCTGCCTCAGCATCTTCCCGCTGCAGGTGATGGTAATATGAGCATATTTTTCATAGAGCGGCGTCCTCTCCCGGTACAAATCCTTCAGCGTCTGCCCGGGCTTCAGTGTCACGCCCCGGGCATCCAGATCCCCCAGCCGCTCCGCCACCTCCTCACAGGGAAGCTGCAGATACACTACCGTGCCGATCCCCCGCAGATGCTCCATGGCTTTGGGTCCGTAAATGACGCTTCCCCCGGTAGCAATAACACACTTTTTCTGCGAAAGAGAAGCGTTAACCTCCTCCTCTATTCTCCAAAAGCCTTCCACGCCGTTCTCCTGGATCAGCTCATGCAGCAGCTTTCCATATCTCTCCTGTATCACCAAGTCGGAATCCACAAAGCCCCGGCCCAGCTTCTTTGCCAGAACCACCCCCACGGTGCTCTTGCCCGCGCCGGGCATTCCAATCAATATGATATTCTCCTTCATAGGTAATATTCCCTCCAAAATCCGGACACACCAAAACGCCGCTTCTGCAAGCGGCGCTTTGGGCAACCTTTCCGCCTCCCGGCCCGGGCCTGCGGCCTTACACTGCGGCGATCACTTCCACCTCACACAATACGTTTTTGGGAAGCGTCTTTACGGCCACACAGCTTCTGGCCGGCTTTTCCGTAAAATATTTTGCATATACCTCATTAAAGGCAGCAAAATCTCCCATGTCCGCAAGGAAACAGGAGGTCTTTACCACATTTTCATAGCTGCTTCCCGCCTCAGCCAAAAGAGCACCGATATTCTTCATTACCTGTTCGGCCTGGGCAGAGATATCCGTGCCTTTGATCTCTCCGTCAGCCGGGTCAATTGGAATCTGGCCCGACGCAAACAGAAATCCATTTGCGATAATTCCCTGGGAATAGGGGCCGATGGCCGCCGGCGCTTTGTCTGTGGAAATTTTCTTTAACATGCTTTCAACCTCACTTTTTATCTGTTCTAACTTTATTTTGCTCTGCCGGGATCCGGCTCCTCAAACTGAGCCGTCACATAAAATCCCCTGGCATTTTCCGTCACATTGGTGACTATGCCTTCTCTGCTTTTCAGCCGGTCACGAAAGGGAATATTTGCCGACATGGCCAGCGCAGGATCTATAGTATAATAATAATTGCTGGGCAGGACGCCTTCCGTTACCGTGATCCTCTGTCCCGGCTCCAGCAGTCCGGGCCGTTCCATTTTAAATTCCATTTCCCGCATCATTACATCCTCCGCCCTGGGATTTTTCCAGGACTCTCCTCCAGCCTGTATCCTATTGTAGCAGTTTATCCCATCCGTGTAAACCGTCATTTCATCCGATCAGTACACGCATGCCCTGAAAATCATTCTAACAAAGCCGGCAGATATATTCAAGCTTGAATCGTCACTGCTGCCACAGAATCTGCAGCTGCACTGCCTCCAGAAAGCCATCTGTGCCGGGAAGCAAAAACTCCAGGTGCTCCTCGCCCCTATTGCAGAGACTCCGCTTTTCCTCCGCTTCCTGTCCCTGGGCTTTTCCGCTCTGAACCAGCAGAAGATACTCTGTTCCCTGGGGAACCTCCAGCCTCCCCTCATCTTTCTCCAATATTTCTCTGATCCTGCTTTCTTCCCTGCGCTCCAGCACCTTATTTTCTCCATCCAGGAACAAAAGCTCCGTGGTCCGGGGCTCTGTGCTCTGCCGGATCTCAATGGCGCATTCAAAGGTTTTGACAGTTTCCTCGCCTTTTACGCCCTCCGAGACAGATTCCTTCATGCTCTGGCTCATAGCCGCGCCTTCCGCAAAGCCGTCCCAGGACATGCCTGTTCCCTGCCGCAGATATACGGTTCCGTCCTCCCTCTGATAGATCGGATTAAAATACACTACGCGCGGGCCATTTTCTCCCACATATACCACAGCTTCTATTTTTTCCCCGTTATCCTCCAATGTCAGATGTATATCCGCAAAGATCTCATCACTGGAAAAAACGCTGCTATCGCTTTCGCTATGCATTCTGATACCATATATTCCATAACCCTCCACTCCCTCGAAATGCAGGAGGCTTTCGTCGGACAAGTCTCCCAAAATTCCTTCGATCTGCGTCTGGCTGTCCTCCAAATAAAGCTCCCCTTTCCAGTTCATCTCGATCTTTGGCTCTTCCATCTCCAGATACTCTTTGGTCAGATACACTCCCACCAGTCTGTCCTTCTTAGGATTCTCCAACTCCTCCCTGGCCAGGGCACATCCCCCAAAAGCAAGCGATACAGCCAACAGCACCCCCATGACCGCCATCCTTTTTCCCCTTTTTATCCCCATTTTTCCGCAACCCATCTCTTATTTCCTCCTTCTCATATCCACTCTATTTGTCGTCATCCCTGTCGCAGCTCTCTCTGGCTTTTCCCTCTTCCTCTGCCTTCTTCCATTCCCTCTGCCACATGTCACATCTCCCCGGAATCCTCCGGGCCGGCGCTCATATCCTCTTCCTCCAGCTTCCCGTCAAATTTCAGTATGTCCCCCACATCGCACTGCAGGTAATAGCAAATCCTGTTCACTGTCCCAAAACGGACGCCCTTTGCCTTCCCGCTGCGCAGAATGGAAAGATTTGCCTCTGTAATTCCCACCATCCTGCACAGCTCCTTGGAAGTCATACGGCGCTCCTTCAGTATTTCATCTAAATGCACTTGAATCGCCATGACGCCTCCTATATAAATCCGTCGTTTTCTTCCTTCAGCCTCCTGCTCTCCAGATAGAACCGGCTCAGCAGCAGAATTCCCAACACTGCTGTCACCTCCCACAAAGGCAGTAATACTCTGTAGCTGCTCCGCAATATATAACCTGAAAACAAAAGCTGCAGCAGGTTCACACCGGCGTTGCTCAAAAGAATAACCCCCAAAAACCGCCCGCTCCAGCGCTTCAGACGTTCCACCCATATCAGGCTCTTCCCACCAAAATTCTCCCTCTCACAGCTGCGCAGCAGGCAGACTGCCATTCCAAACAGAAGCAATTCCAGAAAACCGGGAAGCTTTTGGGCCGTGACCTGCAGAATCAGAAAAAAGCTGCTCACCGCCAGGCTTCCTCTGTCAGATGCCATACCCGGGGCCGTGCCGGACAACAGCTCCTCTTTGCCAGCCCAGGTATTGCCCTGACACAGATTGCTCCAGCCCTGCGCCAGCTCCGTCCACCATCCCAGGCACAGGGCTGCCGCTGTGACGGCCACATAAATCCCCAGCATCACCTCCAGACACCTGAAAAAACTCTGCCTGCTCAACCCTTCATAAATCCCCAGAAGACGCATTGCCCCCCAGGCCAGTACAAGAGAACAGATCACACCGGGAAAAATATACGCACCCACATCCTCCATCCCATGAAACAAATACCTGTCCATATAGGAAGGATTCACCATAAACCACAGCCCTGCGGTCAGCACAACGGAAATGAGCAGCAACAGCAGATCGCTCCTTCCCGCCCTCTTCCGGATCCCCAGGATGGCCCACAATATCAGGGGACTTCCTCCTGCCAGAATAAAAATGATCCATGCGGCAATATTACCTGCATCTCCCGACAGCGACAGCCGGCGGAGCAGACCGCCTGCCTGCTCCCAGAAAAATACAATAGCTTCCATCGCTCTTCCTCCCTTTCATTGAAACAGACCTTATTTCTTACCATTCATATTAAAATTATTGTTATTCAATAATTTTAATTATAAAATACACCCAAAATTATCGTTTGTCAATAATCACAAGCCTATGCAAAAGAAAAACCACGCAAAAAAAGCCTGCGTAACGGAAAAATTGCGTCTCTGTTGCCGCATTTCTTCCAATCACACAGGCTGATGGACATAAAATGAATTAACCCTTTACCGCCCCTGCCGTCATTCCATTTACCATGAATTTTACAAGGCAGAAGTAAAGAATAACGATGGGTACCGCAATGAACACCGCTCCTGCCGCAAAGCGGGCAAACTCCGTGTCTCCCAGGCTCATCAGCCCCACGGCCACCGTGTACAGATCCTTTTCCTTCAATAGAAGCTTCGGAAGGATAAAGTCGCTCCAGGGAAAGGTGAAGCTGGTCAGTGCCGTATAGACAATGATAGGCATGGAAATAGGCAGGTTAATCCTTGTAAACACCTGAAAATTCGTGGCTCCGTCGATCCGGGCCGCCTCGTCGATAGATGAGGGAATGGTATCAAAGAATCCCTTCTGAGTCAGGTATCCCATGGGCGCATTGGCGCTGTAAATCAGGATCAGCCCCCACATATTATTGATCAGCCCGAACTGGGTCATGATGATATACACCGCAATCATTCCCATGAAAGAAGGAAACATTCCCAAAATCAGGGTGGTCTTCATCATGGTTTTCCTAGCCCCAAACTGAAAGCGGGACATGGTATAGGCTGTCAGAATCGTCAGGAAGGTGCCCACGAGACAGCTCATCACCGCAATAAACAACGTATTGCGAAACCACCTGGGGTAATTATACATGGCAGTATCCGTAAACAGCGTCCTGAAGGTATCCAGGCTGTAAGAGCTGGGGAAAAATCCCTCAAAGGAATATATGGAACCCGACTTGCTGAAGGATGCCAAAATCAGCCAGAGGCACGGAAAGAAAAAGATAAAGCACACAACAATCAAAATAATGTAAGTGACACATGTATCAGCTATTTTTGAAACCTTCATAGTAACCTCCATAATGTCGGCGCAGCCGGCACAATCTGTGGAAAGAAGCTCTGCTGTACAGAGCGTGAAATCACTTGGCGAGGTACTTTCGAGCTTAGTGATTTCCTTCACACTTTTATCGGAATGTGTCTTCCTCTTTATACGACGCACTCCTGGTATAGATCACCAGAGAGATCAGGGAAGTAATCAGGAATATCACCAGACTGATAGCGGCACCGATGTTATAATAGTTATTGCTGATGGACAGGTTGTAGAGCCAGTTGATCAGCAGGTCCGTGTCGCTGGCCAGGAAATAACCGTCTATGTACAGCCCGCCTCTCAGGAAATAGAACACGCCGAAATTGTTGAAATTGCCGATAAACTGTCCCAGCAGCACCGGGGTGGTGGAAAACAGTACAAAAGGCAGGGTGATACGCCGAAACTGCTGCCAGGGAGTAGCGCCATCGATTCTCGCCGCTTCCATCAGGCTCATATCCCGATTAGACAAAATCCCGGTAGCAAGCAGCATAATGGAAGGAACACTGACCCAGGCGTTGACTCCCAAACCAATGAACCGGGCGATCCACTTTGCATCAATGTCCAGAAAACCCACGGCCCTGTGTCCCGCAGCCGTGATGAGCTGGTTGATGGGACCGCCATAGGAAAACATAAACTTAAATCCCAGCATGGTGATAAATCCCGGAACCGCATAGGCCAGAATGGGGAAGGATCTCCAGAATACCTTTCCTTTTACGCAGTCCTTGTTCAGCAAAAGCGCCAGGCCTAAGCCTGCAAAATAATTCAGCGCCGTGGAGCAGACTGCCCAGATCAGATTCCAGGACAGGATCCTGCCGAAGGTGGGCGCAAACTGAGACAATGTGGTTATCTGCACAAAATTGTCTAATCCCACCCAATCCACCAGCTTGGGCGGCACGATGCTTCCGCCATAATTGGTAAACGCGATGGCGATCATGAAAATGATCGGGAGGATATTAAAGACACAAACGCCCAAAACCGGCAGGAAAAGCACAGTCTTATAAAATTTTTTATCCAGCAGCTGCTTTGCGTCCTCCTTAAAAGCCGCAGGCCTTCCGCCTCTCTCTACAATCCTCTGGGTCTCCCGGACATCCTGCACGTTAGAAATATGAACCGCTGCCAGGAGCAGAAGCGCGATCAGAGCAAGAATCCCCATAAGCAGCATAACTACAGAGTTATCGCCCTCTATTCCCAGCCAGGTATCCATCTCCCGGGTGCCAAGGGTAAAAAGCCCCACCAGATCTGCACCGCCGCGAAATACAAAATATGAAATACCAAGAGCCAGCACCCCCAGGTAGAGAAGTCCCTTCCCCACCTGGCCGTACATAAGCTGGCCCAGACCCATAAGACACATACTGGCTTTGACTTTTTTGTTTGGTTTCATCCTTGTACTCATGCTTATACCTCTTCGCATCAATATGCTTTCGCTGCGCATTCCCTGTTCAGTTGGTTCCTGCCAACGTGTGTACCGCGTCATAAATCTGGGTATCCACGGCGGCCAGGCCGTTTTTGATATCCTCCAAAGTCTTATACTTTTTCTCCGCCTCCGGTCTGAATGCATCCTTGGCCAGATCCTCAAAGAAGGTCTGTCCCGGCGTCCAGATTTGCTCCACGGCACGGATGGAAGGCATAACCACAATATTGCCTGCATCCAGATTATGATACATGATTTCCGACACTCCGCCCACGGTGTCAGCCACATCGCTTCTGGCCGGCACGATACCCAGCATCTGGTTTCTTCTGAGCATCATCTCATAGCCTGTGGCAAACTCCACGAAAGCCAGGCAGGCATTCGGCGATTTTGTGTAAGCGCTGATGGCATAGCCGTTAACGCCGCCCATGGCTTTTAAGGGGATCAGCTCCGGATCCTCCTCCGTAAGGTCGCCGCTGGCCGGAAGCTTCGGCACCTCCGTGATCACCAGATTTTCCTCCGCCAGCGCCCTGGCCTCTTCCTCACTCATTCCTTCCGCCTGATAAACCAGCTGCAGCTCCTTCAAAAACAAAGTATATACATCCGGAGTGGTCATTGTGGCAAAATAGGTTCCGTCCGCCAGTCTGCTGTATGCGCTCACTGTGATGGAGTCGTCGATACAGCCCTCATTCATCAGCGCCGCCTGCTGCAGGAGCACATTGGCCCCGATCTCCGCATTGCCGGCAGAAAAACCCAAATCATCTGCGTTGGTATTATTGTCCCCAAACACATAGCCGCCGTATGAGAACAGGAATCCGGAAGAGAAGTATACGTCATAAAGAGAGCGCATATATCCGTAATGTCCATCGTTTCTCGCCACAATCTCCTGGGAATATCTGTACATATCATTCCAGCTTTCCACCATGTCAGGAACCTTGTTGCCGTTCTTATCCCATGTGGTCTCCCAATCCTCCGGCAACAGATCCTTGCGGTAATACAGCATGGAGGACTGTACGTTTACTGGTACGCCCATGTAGTAAGAGACACCGTTTACATTTGCCTGATAAGCATTCCATGCATTTTCCGTGATCTGCGGAAAACACTCCAGACTTTCTGCGGGAATGGGATAAATGTGCTTTCCTTCTACATATTTCATCAGCACGTCATTGGCCTGATAAAGCACATCCGGTCCGTATCCGTAAGGGCCGTCGTCCGCCAAATTACTGTACTGATCCATATTGGCATCCACTGCCACAATCCCGTACTCTGCATATTTCTCATTAAAGGCATCGATCAGCTCCTGGAAATATCCCTGCTCGATGGCCGTGTCGTTCTCCAAAACCCGGATGGTGACATTATGCTCCAGCTCGCCGCTGTATATATTGCTCAGATCCACGGCCCCGCCGGCATTTTCTCCCGGATTCGTCCCCTGGCCTGACTCCTTCGGGCTTTCTTCCTGCCCGCTTTCACCCCCGCAGCCGCAAAGCATTCCGGCACACAAAGCACCTGCCATTAACAGCGCTGTTATTTTCTTTTTCATCCTTTCCTCCCTTCTGAAGCGTCTGCCCCCAAGCATCCCCGCCTCCTGAATATTACAAATCCCTCTGCATCGATACAGTCCTCTGCGAAGCCGTTTTCCACAGCCATATCACCCTCCGGTGCCAGAGGCAGAGCCTCCTTCGTCCGGTTACAGTACAGAATCAGCTCTTCCTCCTCCAGGAAACGCTTCAGCACAAACAGACCTTCCCTGCTGTACACCCGAATGCCGCCGGTCTGCACTGCCTTTTCCTTCCGCAGAGCCAGCAGGGCCTTTATTTTTTCCATACAATACATATCCCAGCTGCTTTCGTTCCAGTCGAAGCATCGCCTGTTGTCCGGGTCATAACCGCCCTCCAGCAGGGTCTCCGTCCCATAGTAGATGCAGGGAGCCCCCACAAACATAACCATTACCGCCGCCGCCGACAGCAGCTTTTTCCTGTCACGGCCCACCCATGTATAAAACCGATCCGTGTCATGGGAATCCAGCAGATTCATCATCATCCGGTTCACCTGATCCGTATTGCGCATCAGGAGACTGTTCAGCTTCCAGGCAAACTGCTCTGCATTAAAGGCGCCAAAAGCATAATAGTCCAGACATGCCTTGGTAAAGGCATAATTCATGATGCTGTCATACTGATCACCCCCAAGGAAGGGATTGGCATCATGCCAATTTTCCCCGATGATAACACAGTCCGGTTTCACCGCCTTCACCCGGCTGCGGAACAGACGCCAGAAATCATGGGATACCTCGTCCGACACATCCAGCCGCCAGCCGTCTATATTATACTTTTTGATCCAGGATACCGCAATGTCCAGCAAAAACTCCTGCACCTGGGGATTGGAGGTATTAAACTTCGGCATATAATCGCAAAAGGCAAACACTTCATAGTTCAGCGGTTCCTTCTCCGGCCTGTCTCCCCGGATGATAAACCAGTCAAAATAAGGAGAATCCTTTCCCCGTTTCACCACATCCTGAAATTGGATCAGCTCTTCACTGCAATGATTAAACACTGCATCCAGCACCACCCTGATTCCCCGGCTGTGGGCCTCCCTCACCAGCCTGCCAAAATCCTCATTGGTGCCAAAATGCCGGTCTATGACGCCGTAATCGGAAATGTCATACTTATGGTTGGAGATGGACCGAAAAACCGGCGTCAGATACAAGGCGTTCACACCCAGGTTCTCTATATAATCCAGCTTCTGGATGATACCGGGAAGGTCCCCTCCTGCAAAGCTCTTCGGATGAGGCTTTTCCCCCCATTCCATATTGATATACGTATCGTCCTTTTCCTCCATTCCGCGGCAAAAGCGTTCCACAAAAATTTCATAGAATACCGCGCTGCTCATCCAGGACACTTCCCTGTGTATATCTGCCGAATTGATGTAAGGAAGCTGAAAAAAATTAAAATATGCCAGAGAAAAGTCATAGGTATCGCACAGCCCGTCCTCAGAATAATACCACTCTTTCCCCTGCTCCTGCAATTTGAAGATATAGCTGAGCCGCACATCCTCCAGCTTCAGCTTCACCTCATACCAGGCAAACAGTCTGTCCTCGTATCTGCGCTCCATTCTCTCGTCAAGCTGACGCATCTGGATGACATACTTGCTTTCGTATACTACCTGCACCCCGTCAACAGGATCCCTCCTGTCCACCCGGAGCCGCAGAACCACTTCCTTCTCCGAAATCGGGAAGCAATATCGGGAATCCGGTATATGTAAAATTGCCTGTTCGTTCATGCTGCCTCCTACCCCTTCCTTTTTTTGCGAGCCTCATTGACAAAATCGGACACGCAGTATATAAATAAGCTATGAGCAAAAAATACACCATTCGAGACATTGCCAGGCAGGCGGGCGTCTCCGTAGCCACCGTATCCTATGTGATCAATCATCGGGATGACCAGCGCATCAGCGATGAGACCAAAAAAAAGGTATGGCAGATTGTCAATCTGCTTGACTACAGGCCAAACGCCTCCGCAAAATCTCTCGCCACCAGCAAAACCTATAACATCGCGCTTTTCCTGCGCCGGGAGGAATCTCTCTATAAACGCTCCGAGCAGCTGGCCGTGGCGGACGTCCTGGCCTCAGTCCTCCAGTCCCATGGCTATCATCTCCTGCTGCAGAGCGAGGAGAACATCGCCAGGATCGACTATGCGGACGCTATTCTCTGCTACGACACTGACACTGATTTCTTTAACGACGTGGGAGATAACAACCTGATTCCTCTGATTGCCATTGACAGCCTGACACCCCTGCAGATCTTTTTTCAGGTGTGCACGGACTATGCGGGCCTGAAAGCAAAAGCGGATGAACGGTTCGGCAGTGAAAACTACCGTTATCTCTGTCTTACTCCCAATAACACAGACCTTCGCAGGCTGATCCAAAGTACCTTCTCTTCCGTGATATTCGTGCCGGAAAATGGCTCAGGCTCTGCAGCACAGGCCGCGGCCTTTTCGGGGAATATTCTGTACAATCAACAGTCCCTGGCCTCCCTGGCAGGCCCGGACGGCTTCTGCCCGGCCCACAGACTGCGGGAAAAAATGGAGCAGGTATTTGCCTGTTTTGAATTGGCTGCCAACCGTGTCCCCGACTGTGAACACAATCTGTTTGTCTGACGCACATGGGGTATCCCTTGAGGATACCCCATGTATTTTCTTACTTTCCTTCAAATCCCACTGTCAGCTGGGTCGATGCCGGATCATAGGTAAACGTGTAGGTTCCCGCCGCCTTTGCCACAATATTATAACTCTCCGTGCCATCTACAAAGGTAAGAGAGGCTTCATCTGTGATATTGCTGTAGCGGACATACTCATTTCCCACAGAGGAAGTGCCGTCTTCCGCAGTTACCAGAGTCGTCATCAGGAACTCGTCTCCCTCTTCCAGGTCGATTACCAGAGTGTGGATTCCGTTTTCCTCAGTAAACTTATACTGATCATCGTATTTATCCTGCCATTCTGTCACAGTCGCTCCCTTGATGTAATATGTGGTAGTCAGCTGACTCATCTCGCCCTGAATCTCTCCGTTATAGGTAAACGTGATTCTGTCATAGGGATTGGAGTTGTGATTTTCTTTGGTCTCCTCAGTGTAATAACTGTTTGCGGTATCATATACGTCGGCGCCCGGGTAGGTAGTCAGTGTAAAAGTATAATTTCCATCCTTCAGGCACTTGATATTTGCTTTCTTTGTACTGTCCGACAGCCCGCCTGAAACGCTGAAATAGGTTTCCCCGTCCGCGTCCGTGGTCTCCAGATAACCGCCGCCCCGCTGGTTGCTCCATGCCGTGTCGATGGCAAACTGGAATTCGTCTCCCTCGCAGAGGTCAATGGTAATGGTATAAACATTCTCACCGTCCGCTTTGGTCATATAATGCTCCTCATTGATTACCTTGCCCCAGCTGGATACGGCCAAAAGCGGGCTCTTACCGCTGCCCAGAATGGCAAAGGTTCTGGTATCCTCCTTATTTTCCATGAATCCTGCAAATACTGAGGTGTCCTCTGTGACAGGCTGGGAAAAATCAAATTCATGAGCCATGGACGGAGTTGCAAACCAGCCCATAAATACCTGGCCATCCTTTTCGGGCGTATACTCTGTGGGCGAAGCGCCGTCCGCCACCTCCTCCTCGGATAAAACCGTAGTTCCATCCGCGTCATAAAAGGTCACCTTGTGAGACGCAGTCTGGGGATTCTCCTGATCCTGACCGTCGCTGCCGCTCTGCTCCGTGCCCTGGCTGCTTCCCTCCGTTCCCTGACTGCCGCTTTCTCCTGTCCCCTCATTTCCGCAGGCCGCCATTGTAAAGACCATTGCCGCCGCCAACACCAAACTCAACACCTTTTTCTTCATCCTGAACCTCCCTTTCCTTGCTGAAATGTTGTAGCTTAACCAGTTAAGCAAACAGGTAAAAAATATAGGCTTCCGCTATTGCTTAACCAGTTAAGCAAATTATAATGAAAAATCTTTTATATGTCAATTTCTGTAATCAACAAAAGCCGGTGCTCAGATTTGGTGAAATTAGACAAAATATGATGTTGAGATCAAATAATTCTGGAGAAGTGAACAGATTGTGAGGCGCCCCGCCGGGGACGCCTCAATTACAGCATTGGTATCATTATGGCTTGATTCACCCTTTACACTACCCGCCTGATCTCCGCAATTTCATCAAAATCAGCTTCCGAAATACAAATTCCCATTTCGGGCATTGCATGGACAATCAGCCCGTCTCCGATATAAATTGCCACATGGGCAGGTGTTTCATAAAAGACTAAATCTCCGGGCTCTGCATTTTCTATAGTCTCTACTTTCATCCCTGACGTACGCTGTCCGCTGGAGCTGTGCGGAAGACTGATATCAAAATGCGCATATACACTCTTTGTAAAGCCGCTGCTGTCCGTTCCCTCTGTCAGGCTGTCTTCTCCCCATACATATGGATTACCCACAAACTGCAGGGCGTACTCCGCAGCCTCCGCTCCCATTTTATTTTCTTCCGTCACCTTCACTTCAAAAGCTTCTCCTAATTCTGCATCCAGCTTTTCCCGCAGAATATCGGATTCGAATCCCAGCTCTGCCATATATTCTGCGGCTTTTTGTGGATCAGCCTTTGCAATATCCATCGGCAGCTCAAACAGGGCATTCATCCCTTCATAATTCTCATTTCTGCTTATTTTTCCTGTCAGCTCATCGTAGCAATAAGCCTCAGAATCATAGAACATTCCCTCTGAAACACAAAGATATAAATCATGATCCGCAAAAATCTCCACATTACTGCATTCCAAAAGCCTGTACAATATTCCTTCCTCCGTCATATCCGTATAATTACCGGACATGCCCGCTATGTTATAGAACGCCGGATTAAAATCTCCAATGAGGGGAGAAGCAAAAAATTCCAGATTTCCATAGCTCTCGTCTGAAGTATCCGGCATGGGTACACCATTTCCGTTTTCAATGGCAATGACCACATATGTCCTGTCTGCAGCTATTTCACCATTATGATAGTGTGGATATTCCGACAGCATCCTGCCGGAAATAATGCTCAGCAAGGTAACACGATAGTCTCCATAGCTCTGGACCTCGTTAATGACAAACGCCTGCTCACCAGCGAACGCCTCCGCCAGATTCCTGCCCTGTACATTGGCGGCAACATCCGAGGCCGGCAAATACTTCCATGCTGCATATACGGTTACGGAGCTTATGCACAGCACCAATCCCGCAGCAATTGCTGCCGTTAATCTCCAATTCTTTCTTTCTGCCATTTTTCTCTTCTCCTCTGCCTGATTTAATATTTTCTGATTCAGCCTTATATCCGCTTCATCACCTGGAGTAAGGGCATGTCTTAACGCATTATCAAGTTTATCATTCACTTAAAACATCCTCCAAATCTTTTTTTAGAATTTTTCGAGCCTGATGTAATCTGCTGAGTACAGTTCCTACAGGTATTTTCATGACCTCAGAAATCTGTGCTGTTGACAGGTCTTCCATGTAGAAAAGGAGCACTGTAATCTTTAATTTTTCCGGCAGCCTGCTCACCGCCATCCGCACGAGCATATCCTTCTCCTTACTGGTAATCCTTTCCTCCAAAGACAGCTCTAAAGCTTCTCCTAATTCTGCATCCCGCTCATCCACTATAGGCTGTACATCCGCAATTCGTTTCCTCCATGCAAATTTTCTCTTTTTATTCCTCCATATGCGCAGCGCAATGGAAAGAAAATAGCTTTTCGGATTATTGCCGTATTCTATCTTTTCCTTTAGTACCACAGCCCTCAGAAAAGTATCTTGGTATAAATCGTCAGCCTCCAGCGGATTGTTTGTAAGATGCTTACAAAATGAGTAGATATCCTTACCGTATTTGTCTATACACAGCTCAAGCTCATGTTTTGTCATTCGGTTTTCTTCCTCTAAGACGTCTTATAAAGGCAGCACCTCTTTTGCCCTTCAACTATACATTGTAACAACTTTCCAATTTATTCAAATCTTTTTCGATTTTTGTAAAAAAAAGGGCGGTATCCTGTCATGGAAGCAGATCTCCTCTGCCTCCACCCGTACCTCCTGCGGCTGCCCGGTCTGATTCACCTCCCGTTCCACGATCCAGTTCCGATAAAAGGTCACCGTGCCGGCGCCGGAAAACGGAAGCTCTCCGTTGATCAGTATCCTGCACTCAATGTTCCCGCCTTTCCCTTCCATCGGGTAATAAGCTATCAGTATCTGGTAAAGGCCCGCTTCCGGCATCTTTTCAATTAATTCAGGTTTATATTATAATTTTTTTGCCTTTAAACTTTTTCGACCGGTTTTCCGTCTAATATACAGACGGCGTTCTTCACCGGCCGGCAGAACGGCGTCGAATCTTTATCCCAGTTTAAAACCAGGCAGAAAGGAAGATCGATGTGACAAAGGAAGAAGCTCTGACACAATACCTCATTGAAAATCAGGCAGGATTTTACCGACTGGCTTACAGTGTCTTAAAAAATCCTGATGAGTCTTTGGACGCCGGCTTGAAAAAGCTGCGCATTGCAATGGAAGGAGCAGAAATTCTATGAACGATTTTACCAACGAATTCAAGCAAGCCAAAGAAGCTTATAATAACACCCCAATCCCCTCCGAACTGCCAAAACGCATCCAGGCAGGCATCCGGGAAGGAAAGACCGGTTATCGCAAAAGGCGTAATCAAAGGATCCGCCGCTTCATTGCTGCTGCCGCCTGTTTCGCTCTGATGCTGACAGGACTGAACCTGTCTCTTGCCATAGCCAACGCCGCCAGAGTGCCGGTCCTGGGCGGACTGTTCCAGATACTGACCTTCGTCGACTACAGCAAATCTGAGGACGGTATTAACTACAGCATATCCGCCCCCATGGTGGATGCGTCCAATTCTCTGGCAGAAAAAATCAATACAGCCATTCAGGAAAAGCTTGACCGGCACCTTGCCAAGGCAAAGCAGGACTGGGACGACTATAAAAATGCCTTTTTCGCCACCGGCGGCACGGAGGATGAGTGGGCAGACCGCGAAATGGAGGTCATCATCGACTATGAAATTAAAAGCCAGACCGAAAATCAGGTTTCTTTCATGGTATCCCTTTCCGAAGGCTGGGTTTCCTCCTATGAAGAACGTTATTATTACAATCTGGATTTTACAAAGGACCGTGAGCTGACGCTGCAGGATTTGCTGGGAGATGATTGGATCACGATCTGCAATACCGCCATTCAAAAACAAATCAGCGAAAGTGTGGATGCCGATGGTTTTACCTTCTTTTTCTCTCCTGACCAGGGAGGATTTACTACCGTAGACGAATCCACCGCCTTCTATATTCGCGGAGACAACACAGTTGTGGTTTGTTTCCCCAAATACAGCATTGCCGCTGGAGCCGCCGGAAATTTGGAATTCGTGATACAGATGCCGGAAAACTGAACACATCTTCTTCGACAAAACATGCGGGAAAAATAAATTCTCCCGCATGTTTCTGTTTCATAATATCCCGAACCTCTATTGTCATTCAACGATGTTTCTATAATCAAATACCGGATATCCTTTTTCATCCCACTCCACACGCATCAGTCTGGCATGCCGGTTGGGATCATACAGGGGATCCCCGTTGATTTTGGCGTAGGGCCGTCCGTGGTAAACGCACACATCCGTTCCGTCCTCCAGAGTGGTAAAGCTGTTGTGGCCGGGACCGTAGATTCCCAGAGAGGCATCGCTTTTCAGCACCGGATAGCGCTCCTTCTTCCAGGCCCTTGGATCCAGAAGGTCTTCATCCTCTCCGATGCTCAGCATTCCCATACAGTAGCACTCACCGGTGGCGCTGGCCGAATAAGTCAGAAAGATCCTTCCGTTTTTCTTAATCACCGCCGGCGCCTCGTTGACCCAGATGTCCTGGCGCTCCCAGTCATAATCCGGGGTGGTGAGCATGACCTGGGCCGTGGCCAGCTTCACGGGGGATTCCATTCTGGCAATATAGATATTGGAAATCTGGATTCCCACGCTGACCTTCTCCGCCCATACAAAATATTTCTCGCCCCTGTGCTCAAAAACCGTGGCATCCAGGGAAAAGGCTTTAAAGGAATATATGTCGTCGTTGGATCTCCTGATCTTTCCCCGCTCCACCCACCGGTCATGCAGAGGATCCTGGCCCATACATTCCAGCACATACGGCCTGATCTTCCAGATATGCTTCCTACGCCCGGCTGCAAAATACAGGAACCATCTTCCATCCAGGTAATGAAGCTCCGGCGCCCAGATATGTTCGCTCATCTTGCCTCTTTTATGCCTCTTCCAGACGGTAATTTCCTCTGCGTCCTGAAGCCCCCTGAGGGTGTTTGCCCTGCGCAGAACAATCCTGTCATAATCGGGAACGGACGCCGTAAAATAATAGCTTCCGTCCGTATGCCGGCAGACGTAAGGATCCGCTCTCTGTTCGATAAAGGGTTTATTGATTTGTGTGCTGTCCATGCTGTTTCCTCCTTGTGACGGCCAGATTACTTCTTAAAATACTCTTTTCCTTCAGTCCTGTCAACGATTACTGCCTTCTGTATTTTTTTACCTTTTTAACGATGTAGTATACGCCCACACCCACCGCGCCAAGAATCGATGCAATAAAGATCCCCTCTATGGTAAAGTGAAGGTATGATGTGGTAATAAAGCTGATGATCAGGAGCACCAGCATAAAATATGCAAATGCAAACACTGTGGTCAGGAAAAAGAAGATAATGTCCTTCACAATATCTGTTTTTCTGTGATTCCTGTTCTCAAACTCCATACTCTCTCCTTATGCCCCACGGCACCGTTTCGCTTAGCTTTCATCCGGAGCCTTTCGACTCCGGACAACATTCATCTGCTTCGGCTTCCCCACAGCGTCACCTGGTCGGAAAGTCCCACCGCCGTAAAGGTTATGGTCTCAATGGTGGTGTACTCGATCTGCATGGGAAGAGCCACACCGCTGTATTCCTGCCCGTTGAAATGCAGGCTGATATAGGAGGTTCCCTCCTCCAGCTCCCAGGTGCCTTCATACTCTCCGGTAATCCTTCCATCCTCTGTCAGGGTGATAAACTGAGTCTGTTTTGCCTCCAGATTCCGATGATCAATATCCAGTTCGTGGAGAATAATCTCATAATCCCCGGCAACTTCCGCCGTACTCAAGCCCTCCGGCTTTAATGCCTCTCCGGTGGTCTGGTAAGGCGCCGCCACAAGCCAGCCTTCCTTTGTGGCAAAAAGCTGATGGACCTTCACCGTATGACCCTCGGTGCCGTCCGTGGTCCGGGTATGGAACACCATATAGGCTCTGCCGTCATCATCCACAAAAGCGGAATTATGCCCCTGAGCCACCTGACCCACGTTAAAGTTGCGCCACTTATACCCGCCCATCAGGCGCACGCCCACGGACTGGTTATAGTTGAACACATAAGAATCATAAAACGATGAATTCCCCAGCAGATCCACATAGTCCCCGTCCGGCCTCTCGGAACGGAAAACACGTACATTGTAGCCGCCTGCCGCCTCCAGATTTCCGTAGGAGATAAAGAGATAATAGTAATCCCCGATCTTCTGGATGTAGGAGGCCTCCCCGGAAACATACATGCCGCCGGCGATCTTGGTGCCAAAATAAGCATCCGAATGCTCATTGTTTTCATAGGTCACCGAATAGTCTCTAAGTCCACTCTCCTCATCCAGCTCCAGCATGAAAATACCGCCGGACCAGGAGCCGTATGACATCCACAAATTGCCCTCATCATCGAAAAATACACAGGGATCAATACAGTTGGGCCACATATCCCCCCACTTTTTGTTGGCAATGCCGTTGATCACATAACGTTCCGGAATCTGATCCTCTCCCAGCACCCGGGGCGCGTCGGTCTGTCCGTAGGTCTCCGCGTCAAAGCCGCCGTAGACAATGGATCCGCCGTATTCATAAGGCCCCGTGATATTATCGGCTGTGAGCAGGACAATATTGGATTTCCAGTTGTCCCCGTTGGCGCTCAGGTACATGCAATATTTTTCCATATGGGGATTGTAAATTACATCAGGTGCCCAGAGATAGCCGTTCCAGCCGTCCGCATTCTCGTCCTCATTCCAGGCCTTGACCTGATCCCGCACCTCCTGGGAAAAGCCGGCCTGAATCTGTGCGTCCAGACTGGTCCAGTCGTACAGGTTCTGCGTGCTGCCTCCGGTAAGGAAGCTGCCCAGAATATAATAGGTTCCGTCGAAATCCTTAAATATGGAGGGATCATGACATGTGATCTTCTTGTATACTTTTCTGTCCTCCGGCTCCACCACCAGAAGCTGCTGTTTCATTTTCAGTTCCATAACCGCCCGGATGGTAACCTCCTGTCCCGCATAGGTCAATGTCACATAAGGACGAATGGTCACGGTGTCCGCCGATCCTGCCGCCGATCCCGAAAGGGTCTGGGAAAGCATAACCGCCGCCAGCAGCAGGGCTGCCGCCTCCGTGCCCTTCTTTCCGCCCCCTGAACCTTTTGATCCTTTCTTTTTCCCCTTAAAAATCAGAAAAGCCACCAGCCCAAGGATCAGCACCACAGCGGCTGCCGCTCCGGCCATTACCCCCGCATTCAGGCCGCCTGCCGCAGGAAACAGCTCCGCATCCCCCACGAGTATGCCGGACAGGGTAAAGCTTTCTCCCGACGGAATCTCCGGCAGGGAATCCGGCAGATCTTCCTCTCCTGCCGGAAGCAGTCCCTCCGTATTGCTGTAGGTGAATTTGGAAGCGCTTATATCCCATTTATCTCTGCCGTTTTCCACGGTGATGGAGTATTGAATCTCCTCTCCTGACTGGTATTCCTCCTTGTCCGTCTCAATGGTGACAGTGATTCCATCGCTGGTAACGCTGTGGGAAGCGCCCTGAGCCTGAACCCGTACAGGCGCCGGCAGCAGAAGCAGTGCGGCACATACTGCCCATACGCTTTTACAAATTCTGTGTTTTCTTTTATCCACAATTATCCCTCTCCATTATCCGCGGAAATATATGGAATTCCACCTTAATTCATTCTTGAAGCTCCGAAGATCTGTATCTTTATCGATAACTACGCTCTCGATGCCCATGGCGTCCGCCCAGTCGCACATCTGCTCTACCGACAGATCATAAGAAAACGCCGTGTGATGGGCTCCGCCTGCCATGATCCAGGCTGCCGCTCCGGTCTCCAGATTCGGCTCCGGCGTCCAGAAGGCAGTGGCCACCGGCAGCTTGGGCATGGGCTTCTCCGCCTTTTTACACATCACCTCATTGATGATCAGGCGGAAGCGATTGCCCAGATCCACTAATGATGTGGCCACGCCTCTTCCCTCCTTGGCGGTAAAGATCAGTCTGGCGGGATCCTCCCTGTTACCCATGGTCAGAGGATTCACCCGGATGGAGATCTCCCCTTCCGCTATGGTAGGACACACCTCCAGCATGTGCGCCTGAAGAATCCCTTCCTTACCGGGCACCAGGTTATAGGTGTAATCCTCCAGGAAGGAGGTTCCCTTTGCACCGGTTATTCCGGCGGTCATAATCTTCATCAGTCTGACCATGCCGGCGGTCTTCCAGTCGCCCTCTGCGCCAAAGCCGTAGCCCTTTTCCATGAGTCTCTGGATGGCCAGACCCGGAAGCTGGCGCAGTCCTCCCAGCATACCGAAATGGGTAACCACCGCATGATAGTTTCCGTCCTCCAGGAATTTCTCAAAGCCGATCTCAATGGCGGCCTGTACTGCCACCGCCTCCCGGAATGCCTTTTCGTCCCTGCCGTCGGTGATCAACCGGTAGCTTCCGTAATATTCCTCCACTCTGGCGTCCACTTCCCCTTTGGGCACGGCCTGAACATATTCCACGGCGTCATTGATATTGTAATGGTCGATCTCCCAGCCAAATTTGATCTGGGCCTCCACCTTGTCTCCCTCGGTAACCGCCACATTGTTCATGTTGTCTCCCAGACGGCAGATCCGCAGATGGCTGGACTCCATGACTCCCACGGCGGTGCGCATCCAGCTTCCCAGCTTCTCCTGAAGAGAAGGATTGGCCCAGTGGCCCACAATGATCTTTCTCTCAATTCCCATGCGGCTGACAATATGACCGTATTCCCTGTCCCCGTGAGCTGACTGGTTTTCATTCATGAAGTCCATGTCGATCTCATCATAGGGAATCTCCTCATTAAACTGAGTGTGCAGATGGCACAGAGGCTTTCTGTACTCCTGCAGTCCGATAATCCACATCTTTGCCGGGGAAAAGGTGTGCATCCAGGTGATGACACCGGCGCATAATTCGTCCCCGTTGGCCTCGTTTAAGGTTTTGCGGATTGATGCCTGACTGATCAGAGTGGGCTTCCACACCACCTCATAGGGAAGCTTTCCTCCAGCGTTCAGCCCTTCCACGATTTTTGCGGAATGCTCCGCTACCTTTTTCAGACACTCGTCCCCATACAGATCCTGAGACCCTGTGCAGAACCAGAACTGATATTTTTTTCCTGTCTCCATAATTTCTCCCATCCGTCCGTTTCCCGGACCTTTATTACATAAAGCGCATTTGTGAGAAACACCCCGGATTTTATCTCACATAACCCGGGGTGCGCTTCTCATGAACTGATTTTACTGGATATCGATGAAGGATCCGTCAACGGTCAGGCAGTAATACAGATCGCCGTCCACGGCAATGCCCGTGTAGGACTGGGTATAGGTGGTTCCCGCGGCGCTGGTAACCTTGGCCACGATATCAGCGGTACCGCCGTTGTTGGTGATGGTCAGTTCCACATCCGCACCGTCTATATCGGTCTTAAAGGTATCCCAGTTCCAATCGCACTCTGCTGCGGCAATATTGTCATAGCCTGCGCCCCAGCCGAAATTGTCAGCACGAACCACGGCATACTCCTTGTAATCCGCATTATCGTCTGCATTATGAACATCCGGCACATTCTGCAGGATCACAGCAAAGTTATTCCAGTTCTCCAGCTGGCTGGAGTAGTTTTTAAAGCTCACGGTCACACTCTCTCCCTCGGGCACTGCCACTGTATCGGAGAACTCGGTCCAGAAGGCGGTGGAGCAGTCCGTTGCGCCCACCTGGGTGCCGGTAATGGTCACACCGCTGTGGTCAGCAGCCACGGGATCCGCAGGCTCCTGGGCGCCGCCCTCGGGAGCGTCGGGATATTCCATAGCCACGGAAGGATCACCCAGCTGGTACAGAGAAAGCACCTGGCCTGCAGTCAGAGCCTGGTCATATACATACAGGTCATCCACATAGCCGATAAACATGGGGTCCCAGTAGTTAACGCCAAAGTATGACTCAAACTCGGAATCGCCGGGCTTCATGATGTTGGGAGCAAGTGTGGCATCCCAGGTCCACTCCTCCCAGTAGGTGTGGTTGGCATAATTATCCTGAGAGTCATACATCAGCTGTCCGTTCAGGTAGTACTGAGCGCCCGCTGTGGTGGATCCGGTGGCGCCGTCCTGCTTTTCGCCGGAGCAGACTACAGTCACCATAGCCCACTCCTGCTTGCCGTGAACGGAATCATCCCAGGCATACATCCAGGGCCAGCAGTCCGTGCCGTCCTGAGCGTCGCTGGCCTCGTTGCGGCTCCAGATCATGGGGAAAATCAGCTTGCTGTCGGCTCCCCAGTTGGCTTCCGTGATATTCATCCAGGTAACATTGTTTCCCGCATCCGCCGCTTTTCCGATATTATAGCCGATCTGCAGGGTAGGACCGAACTGGAAGAAGAACTTGGCGTTCAGCCAGAAGGACACCGTATAGGTATCCGTGTTGGTAGCCTCCAGATTCAGGTCCAGGCCATAGGTGCCGTCCAGATAAAGGGCCTTGCCCACAGCGCCGTCCGCGTAAACCGGGGTCACTTCAACAGGACCGATATCCTTGGTGGCTCCGTCATTGGTGCTGTCGTCCGCCTTATCCACCTGAGTAACGGTGATATATCCTTCATCCTCACCGTCAAAGGTAATGTGGGCAAAGGCCTCGGGAAGTGCCTCCGGCGTTACCTCCACAGGGGTATCTGTCTCTCCCTGATCTCCGGATCCCGCATCATCGGATTCCTCACTATTGCTCTCGCTCAGGCTTTGGCTGTCAGACGGTGTGCCGGTGTTTCCGCAGCCCGTCAGCATCGTACCAATCATAGCACCGCACAGCAGAATACTCAATAATTTCCTTTTCATTTTGTCCAAAATCCTCCTATTTTATGTTTCATTGTTTAATCAGCAAGCCGGATGCATGGGGCTTACTGTGTAAAGGAATCGATATAGGTCTGGTACTGGGCCACTTCATCATCCGAAAGAATGTTGTAGCCGGAAGGTCCAAAGTAAGATTTCATAGCCTCCGCGTGGTAATAGTTGGCCTGTCTGGTGGCCTCCTCCACATAGTCCGCCGCCTGAGCAGAGCCCTGGTCTACCTTGTCATGAATACCGATCTTGTTGAAATACTGGTCACAGAAATTCCAGTAGCCCGCAATGCTCTGCCATCCGAAGGGCACCGGCCTTGTAATACTGTCAAAATAATCATCCCAGTAGCCCTTGTGCTCCGCATCCTGGGGGAAGAGAGCCTTGTATCTGCTCCAGACGGTCTCATCCAGATTCAGAGGAACCGGCATATTGGAATTCTTCAGAGGCACATTGCTGGCGTTGGTGATGGACTCGTCCTCATAGATATCCATTCTGGCCAGCCAGCCGTCCACGCCCCAACCCATGAACTTCAGCAGAAGATATGCCTCATAAGGGTACTTACAGGAGGTGGATACGCCGCCCAGGTACATGGAGCCGATCACGTTATGCTCCTTCTCATCCACCACATTGGGGGTCACGTAAGGAATCCAGTCCGTGCCGCCAAACTTCTCCTGATAAGGGACACCCTCCACGGTGGTGTTCCAGATATTCTGGAAGGTCCAGAAGCCTTCGGAAGCGATAGCCGCATGGCCGGTATTTCCGAACCAGGCGTCCGGGTCGCCCAGCCAGTCATACATGGCCGAGGTTCCCTGCAGAGGCGCCACATAGCCGGCCAGCTTCAGATCGGAAAACTCCTGCTCTCCGACAGCCCAGTAGGACAGGTCGTAATCCGTTCCGTCAAAGCCGAACTCACCCTTGATCCGGCGCACATCGGGAGATACCGCCGCAATGCCGTACAGGGAATCCAGTCTGTTGTAATAGCCCAGACCATAATATTTGTCGCCGCCGCTGCCCTGAGTGGCACTCTTAATAAAGTCGATCATCTCACCCCAGGTCCAGTCCGTGTCGGGCATGGTCAGGTTCAGGGTTTCCACCACGTTTCTGTCCACAAACATGGCACTTGGCTGATAGTATACCGGCGCCGCGAATCTGACATTGGTATCGAAGCAGCCGATGCCGTACTCGTTGATGGTAGCCATCAGATTCTGGTTTTCCGGGTCATTGTTCCAATACTCGGTAATGTCCATCCAGTACTGGTTCGCCAGCGCCGTATCCACATCCGTGCCCGCAAATACATCCGGGAAGGTGCCTGCTGTGGCCGCTGCGGAAAGATCCGTGCTCATATCGCTGATCAGCCTGGTCTCCACCGTAATGTTGGGGTACTTCTTCATAAAGGCCTCAGCCAGCAGATTGATGGTGGTTTCATCCTCATAGTGCCAGTAGGTCAGCGTAATGTCATCGGTGGTAACGCCATTTTCATCCACCTTTCCGGAGGGCCCGTTTCCCGTGTTGCCGCATCCGGTCATGGCAAAAACTGTGGCCGCGCCAAGCAGCATACTTGCCAAAATCTTCTTTTTCATCGTCCATCCTCCTTTTTTCCGGCGGCGCCTCCGGCGCCGCACACATCTATCTCCACCCGGCGCCTGCCGGGGCAAGATCTGTTTTCGGTTCTCTCAAGCCGTTCACTTCTGCACTGCCCGATACGATTATTCTCCTGTGATACCGGCCCTGTCGATACTTTCCACAAACTGCTTCTGCAGGACAAAGTACATCAGCATCAGAGGCAGAATACTCAGGGCCGTGGCCGCCATCCGCACCGATTCACTGAGGCTCACCGCCGCATCACCGGTGGCCTGCATGGTTGCGAAGCTGGTGTCAAAATTTTTCAGCTGTACCACCAGATTCACCCATATGCTCTTGCTGGAAAGTCCCTGGACATACATCTCCGTCAGGTAGGACTCATTCCAGTACCACACAAAGGAGAACAGGCCCACCGTCAGTATCGCCGGCCCGGCGGAGGGTACCGCCACCTTCACAAAGGTCTTGAAATGGCCCGCTCCGTCAATCTTGGCCGCCTCCAGCAGGACTCTGGGCACCTGCCGGAAGAACTGGTAAAAGATCAGGATAAAGATGGGAGCGTTGAGCCCGTTGCCGAACAGCGCCGGCAGAATGAATGTCCACAGAGTTCCCACAATACCCATCTTGCTGTAAAGCCCATAGGTGGGAATCATGGTCACCTGACTGGGAAGGATGTAGGCAAAAATCAAAAGTCCCATCATGATCCCCCTGCCCTTAAAGGCGAAGGTGGCAAATCCATAACCCACCAGCATACATATCAGAATATTGAGCACAGTAGGGATTCCCGCAATGACGATCCCCTTTAGCAGTGATGTCCAGAAGGACATGCTGGAGGCCGCATCAATATAATTCTGAAGATACAGTGTCCCCGGCAGCCAGTTGATGGAGGAATCCAGAAGATCGTCCCGGTTCATCAGGCTGGTGCTGATCATATACAGGATCGGGTACAGATACACAAACCCGATACAGATCAGCAGGCCGTACACTGCAATCTGCTTTCCTGCGCCCTCCTTCTCCCGGGTGCCAAACACGAACCGGCGCAGCTTCTCCCGAGTGAATTTCTTTTTAATAATCGCTTTCGCCGCTGTAAGTCCTGTACCCGCGCTTCTGCCTTGTACGTTCGATCTTTTTTGCATTTCTCCTGCCCCTCCTCTCTATCTTCTTCACAACGCGTGCTTCCTTCTTCATGGCCCGCTTTCTGCGTTTTACCTGTCTGTCGTACATATCCTTCTTGGAGCCAAGCAGCAGGAAGAACAGCAGCACGATCAGTGTCACGATCACTGCGTACATCCAGGCCATGGCCGCCGCATAGCCATATCCCTTTTCCTTGGTTCCGGAGAACATGGCGTCCTGAATCATTGTGATCAGCGTATTCTGCTCGTTCCCCGACAGAAAGATCACGGAATAAACCGCATTCAGCAAAATGTAGGGCTTGATGGTCGGCAGTGTGATCTTCCAGAAGCTCTCCCAGCCGGAGGCTCCGTCCATTGCCGCCGCCTCATACATGGCGGAATCGATCTTCTGCAGAGCCGACAGAAAGATCAGAATCTGTACTCCCGAATACCAGAGGATCATGATCATATCGGAAAAAATCTCCCCGATGGACTCTGCCAGACTTCCCGGAAGGAAGGTGGAAAATGCCGCCACAATAGAATCCGTATTCATGGCCGGAATGTTGGCGGCCCCCTGGGACACCAGCATATTCATTACCGGGCCGCTGACAATGATCACGGGCAGGAAGAAAATCAAACGGAACAGCCCTCTGCATTTGATCTTTCCGTTCAGCATGATAGCAATCATCAGGGCAAATACCACAATAATGGGAACCTCCACGATGGTCTGCCACAGATAGGTTACGATCTGCTGAGGAAACTCCGGATTTTCCAGCCAGATCTGTGTAAAGTTTCCGGTACCCACATAGGTGTACAGGGTCTGCAGAGGCGTGATCCTGATGTTAAACCACATGTAATAGAAGGACTGACAGAGCGGATACAGCAGGAACACCGCCACACCCACCAGCCACGGCGCCACGAACAAATATCCGGCCCTGGCCTCTCTTTTTTCCAGTTTCCCAAGCTTTCTCCTGGGATCTTTTACTTTCTTTTCTTTGCTCATTGATCCACCACCTTTATGGACATTCCTTCGATGGTGTATCCGTCTGCCTGGGCCTGGTCATTTCCGTAATTCAGGTAGATTTTTACACCGTTGCCATAGGTTACCACTGTGACTCCATTGTCTCTGATCTCATGTCCTGTGATATAGGCGCCCTCCACCTTTTCGTTGATGGAGGACAGCTCCTGCGCATAGGTTATCATCGTATCCCGGTACACTTCATACTGGGAGCTGTATATGTCGCTGGAATTTGTATTGACCAGATCTGACGAGCTCTCCTTCGTGATATAGAAGGAAGGGAAGGTTCCCGTCTCAACCATCTTCAAGAAAAATTCCTTCTTGTTGGCCTCAAAATTCACATATTCGGAATACATGGGCATTACACCCTTGAGCACGATGGACAAAAACGGCACGCTCTCGTCCTCATACATATAATTGGAGGTGTACAGCGGCATATCCAAAAAGGCATCCGCATACTTCCACAGGTAGGCGAAGGGCTGCTCCATCACCAGCTTTGCCTTTCCGGACACCTCGCTCAGAATGCTGTCATATTCCTCTGCGGTGTCATACCTGCTGTAGAAAACATTGTCATAATAATGGGAGTACAAAGTATCGGTGATCCCTGCCAGCGCCAGCTGGTCTACTCCCTTTTTCGTATAGCTTTTCACAAACTGGTTCAGCAGAGTCTTTGTCCTGGAGGGAATCATATAAAGGAATTCCTCGTATACCTCCTTATAGGTGGACTCGGAAAATCTTCTCTTGTTCACCTGCTTCACCACATTGAACACCGATCCGCTCTCCGACGGATTCAGCCTCAGGGCATCATTGTAAAGGTAAATCTCAATCCCTTCCGCCGCCGAATCCTTCACCAGAGAGGTCAAATCCCCTGTTCCTCCGATCTTGGAATCTGCCTTGTAGGAGGAAATGGGAAGATTGTACAGGCCTCCCTTCTGCCAGCCCTTATATACGGTGAGAATGTCCGTGACCCCCTGGGTCTTCAGATCCTCATAGATTTCCCGGATATCGTCCACCGTAGTCATCACCACGGCGCTGGTTCCCACCACCCAGGATTCTCTTTCCGTTCCCAGGAAGTCTACTCTGGTGTTGTAAGAATTGTCGGCGGCAGCCGTCAAATCTCCCCGCTCCATCAGGTAATCCCTGTAGGCGTTGGCCATTCCACAGTAATTGGCATTTTCTTCTCTCAAAAAGATCCAGTGGACCTGCAGGTCCGAATGGCTTCTGGCTCCCTCCGGGGTCTGAAAGGCGGAGGAGGAATTGTTGCTGTTATACTGGGTGTAGACAAGCCGCTGGGTAAACCGGGCATAAATCCTGTTATAATCCACATTGGCGCCGTTGGGGTTGGCTATGATGGAGGCACGCTCCGCCCCCTTCTCCACCACCGCCAGATATGCGATCCCTTCACCGGTGTGAGCCATACCGTATACCGGCGCAAACACCTTGTTGGCGTCATTGATAATGTTGAAATCATCCCACAGCAGATTGGAGGTGCTGGGTCTGGCAAAACCCGGGTCATCCCCGTATATCATCCCGGTAAAGCCGCTTCGGAAACGCCCTTCCTTGTTTTCCAGATAGATCAGCGCTCCGTTTCCGTCGGGAATGAACATGTAGCCTTCCTTCTCGTCCAGGTAGGTGTGCCCCATATAAGGGTACACGGAAATGGTTCCGATAAAATAGTCGTCACCGTCCTCCACGATGGACTCGTCGGGAATCAGAGCCACCACGCCGTCCTCCGTAAGACTGACCTCAAGCGTCATGCCAAACTGATATTTGGTCCAGTACACCTTTGCGGAAAATCCGTTGTCCGTGTAGGTAATCTCCTTGGTTACCTCATCATTGATCAGATCTGCCTGCTGGGTGTCGGTGATACCGTAGATCACGGTCAAAAGCAGCGCCGACCTCATGGCCGCAGACCAGGTGGCATTGTTTTTGCCGTCGTCATTGCTCACCGCCGATTCCATATAGGCGCCTGTCTCCTTATCCAGCACGATAATGGATAGGTATTCCTCGTTCATATAAAGCGCATAATTCTCGTTTTCCGCAATCAGGCTGTGCCCGTTGATCTGGGGCTGAACCGCCGCCTGTGCTCTCATCGGGGAAATAACCGCCGCCGATGTGAGGATGCAGATCGCCGCCAGAAATACTGCTGCCGCTCTTTTCCATCCGTATCTTTGGTTTCCATATCCCTGGTTCTTATATTCAGCTGCCAATCCTATACACCACCTCTCCCACTATGGCCTGAAGGAATTCGAATACCTGGGACCACAGTACATAAATGATAAATGCCAGCAGTACAGCTATCAAAATCGTAAACAGCGTCAAGCCTATGATCTTTACCGTATCCTTCACGCTGTAATCGTTGATCTCCTTGATGGAGAGGAACACCAGGATCAGGATCCAGACATACATGAACATAGTCGCAAATTCCACAAAGAATACTTCGTTGTAGGTCACCACATGGGACAGCAGAAAGATCACCGGCATCAGCACTATGTAAGGGGCAAAGCTGTACACAAAGGAACTGTATATATGCTTTAGCTTTCCTTCACCCTCATTGATGGTGCAGATCAGGTAATTGCAGCCTGTCACCAGCACAAAGGCAATTATGAGAAGTCCGATATCAGACACGATGTCGTAGCTTCCCTCACGCACATTTTTCAGCAAAAACCCGCAGAAATACTTGTTGAGCACGTAGAAGACAATTCCCAGCACCAGTATGATATTGGTGCTCAGCAGGGAAACCCTTCCTTCTCTCTTGATCCCGTAGCAGCCGTCGATGGGATGCCTCATAAAGTAGAACATGTACCTCAGCTCCTTCACCAGCTTCCGGTTCCGGAACCTTTCCAGCACTTTTCTCGGCCCGGCCAGAATGCCCTTCTTCCGATCCAGCACCTGCAGTACCTTCTTTATGATAAGGATCGCCACAATCACCAGAAATACGGGAACCAGATAATCCTTCAGCCATTGATTTCGAATCTCCCAGAAGGCATCGGAATATCCCGAAAAGTCCTTGGAAATCCTGGCATAGTACAGCGCTTTGTCGTAGTCCTCCTCCTGAATCAGCGCCCTGCCCATAGCCATATTGGCATAGCTGAACAGGTTGTTCATCTGCAGTACCTGATCCAAAGGCTCCTTACTCTCTGTGTAACGTCCCTTGGAAAACAGATATAATGCCTGGTGAAGCAGACTGGTAAACTCTGTGGGCTCATAGATCTGAATCTGAGCCTTCTCGGAATCCAGCACATAAATCTTGTCGTCACTCCCGATCTGAATGGCCTCCACTCTGGTGGAAAGACCGATTCTCTGCTGACCGTCATCTCCTCCGCCGAACACGAAGAGCAGATCTCCTTCGTTGTTGAACTCGTATATGTAGCCCTGGGTGGAGGCCATGAACACGTTGTCATGGTTTCCCACCGCCACTGCCGCCGGTGTGGGATCGTATCTGTCCGGATCAATCATGTTGATACCTGCAATATTCATCCGCTTCAGAGTCTCAAATCTTTCACCCGCAGTGACCGTATAGATCAGGCCCTTCTCGTCGATGGCCAGATTGGTGGGCGTGGACGGAAGGTTGCTCTGGGATCTGGCCCGCTGGGCCTCTGTCTGCAGGGCCCGCCAAACGATGGTCCACAGGTTCGCCCTGGTGCTGTTGGTTCCGAAATAGCCAAGGAAGGTGCCGCCCTCCACCGGGCTGATCTGCACGATACCGTTGGTGTTGGACTCACAGATCACATACATGGTGCCCGCGGAGTTCACCACGATCTTGGTGGGCAGAAAGTCCTGGGTGCTGCCGTACAGGGCATGCTCCGGTTTTCCGTAGGTCTGGATCAGCTTTCCGCTTTCATCAAATACAAAGACGCTTTTGGCATCTCTGTCCGCCACATAACAGATGTGCTCCGGAGTCACATAGATACCCTTGGGATTCACTAACGTTCCCTCTCCGAATACATCGATCAGTCCGCCCTCCAGATCTGATACCACCACTCTGGCGTTGCCGCTGTCCAGAATATACATGGTACCGTCCTCCAGAAGGGTAAAATCCGTAGGCCCGTTCAGCGCCTCCTCTCCCACCTTGGTAATGGTCTTGTAGGGAAGATACGCCGTCTGTGTCTCTGTCACATATTCATATCCGTCCACCGTGTACGTCTTATAGGGGGCATCTGCGTACACCTCCAGCGGTGCGGCCATGGCCACCGCCAGAAGGATTGCCGCCAAAGATAATAAAAGCTTTTTTGATACCTTTTTCATCAATTCCTTCACCCTCTCATTTTCTACTTGATACCGGAATGTGCCATGGTATTCATAACGTTTTTCTGCAGGATACAGAATAATATCAGGTTGGGTACGAACATGATCAGCGACGCAGCAGCCGCCACTCCCTGTCCGGCCACCGTGTTGCCCGTGCCGCTGCTTAAGGTATTCATATAAAAGGCAAGGGACTTCATACCCTCATCATTCACATAGTAGTTGGAGGCCTCCATATTGGTCCACACCTGTTGAAACACCAGGATGGCTGCCGTGGCAATGGCCGGCTTGATCAGCGGAATAATCACCTTCAGATAGATCTGCAGCTCCTTGGCGCCGTCCACATAGGCCGCCTCGATCAGCGACTGGGGTACCTGGTCCACAAACTGCTTTACCAGAAACAGCGCTACCGGCAGAGGGATCAGCGGCAGGATCTGAGACCAGTATGTATTGGTCATCCCCAGGGTGTTTACTACCAGATAACGGGGAATCATCACCGCCACGGGCACAAACATAATAGCAAACTGGTTGATCTGCATCATCAGCTCTCTTCCCTTAAATTTCAGCTTGGACAGCGCATAGGAGGCCGCCGTGGAAAAGATCAGGGAGGAAAAAACCACCGTCACCGTAATCAGCAGGCTGTTGAACACATACTTGGAAAGAGGAATCCCTGCAGTCCGGGAGGCCTTGAACAGCTTCCGGAAATTATCCAGCGTGGGATTCGTGGTAATAAACTTGGGCGGGAATGCAAACAGCTCTTCCATGGGCTTAAAAGCATGGAATATGATAAATATGATAGGCAGTCCCGTGAGAATCACCATGGGCAGCACCAGCAGGAAAATTTTGATCTGCCCCGGTTCAAATTTCTTTGGGTTGATTTTATGTCCTTTATACGCCATTTTTCCGCCTCCTAATCCTCTCCGAACAATTTCGTGGATATCTTGGAAAATACCTGTACGATCAACAGCAGCGCCACGGACACCGCAGCGGCATAGCCCATCTCGTAACGGATAAAGCCATAGTCCTCGATATGGTTTACGATCAGCTGGGCCGCATAGCCCGGCGTGGGGTTGCCTGCCAGCATGGAAGCGATCTGTCCGTTCTGAAATGCGCCCACGATCTGCATAACCGCGGCAAACAGCATCTGAGGCTTCATGCTGGGAATCGTCACATAAAACATCTCCTGGAATCTGTTCTTCACGCCGTCGATGGCCGCCGCCTCGTACAGGGATTCATCCGTGTTCAGGATACCGGCCAGAATAGATAAAAAGCCCACACCCATACTGCTCCAGAGACCGATGATAATAACGATGGGAAGCAGATAATCCGCGTTCACCAGCCAGATGATGGGCTCGTTGATGACTCCCAGATCCATCAGCCAGCTGTTGAAGTAGCCGGTCTGGTCGCCGGTGAACATGATCTTCCACAGCACCGTCATGGCCACACCGGTGGTCATGGTGGGGGAATACAGAATCAGGGCAAAAATGGTACGGGGAACGCTGGGCAGGTTTGCCAGGGCCCAGGCCATCAGAAAGGCCAGCACATAGCCTCCCACTCCTACGATCAGCGCATATGTGACTGTGTTGGGCAGCACATACTGCATGAACACCTCGTCGCCGGTGATCAGGTTGATATAGTTCAGAAATCCCACAAACTTGGGAAACTGAATGGTATTGAAATTGGTAAACGAAAGAATGATTGCCAGGATTACCGGAGTCAATATGAATACGGCAAACAGCAGGGCATAAGGGAGCACAAACAGATATCCCGCTTTGTTGGAATTCTCCCTTCTGCTTATTTTGGTTCTCTTACTCATTGTCATACCCTTCCCGCCCATCTTTCACAGACATATTCCGTTTTTGATGAGCATCCCGCTCAAGCGGGCATCCAATATTTTCGCACCTATTTTTTGTTCTCAAAAATCCGTTCCACCACATCCACCGAAGGAACCAGATACTCCTCCTTCACGTTTCCGTCGCTGTCAATAAACCCGAATTCTTCCAGCTTTCTGGCCGTCTCACGACTCACGGTCTTCGTCACGTCGTCTATCCGGGTCCTGAGGTTCTTACCATTGACCACTATGTCATTAAAGGCATTGCTGAGTTCTCGCTCCAGCATGTAGCTGGCCAGCAGCCTTGGCGCCTCCAGAATGTTTTCCGCCTGTTCCATAATGATGTCCTTGTGAGCGGTAGGATAAGGAAGGTTTCCAAAGGCCTCCAGGTTTGCCGTAGGCCAGATATACTCGTCGCCGTACATAATCTGCAGCATCTGGCCAAATTCAGCCTGAACCTCCGCGCTGGACCACCAGTCCATGAACTGCCATGCCTGCTGCTCTCTTTCTTCATTGGATCTAAACATCACCGTGCTTTCGGAGCCGCCGGACATATACCGGTTCATTTCGCCCGTTTCCGGATCCTCCACACCGGGCACCAGGGCAATCTCCCAGGAGTTGGCAATTTCCGGCGCCGCATTGAGAATCAGATTGTAGGAGTTGAAATCCGCAATTCCTATGGGAAGGTCTCCGTTACGGAAATGCTGGTAGAAATTGGGCACATCCACCGGCAGGTTATAGAGAGTAAACAGCTCCGTCAAGGCTGTGATCCCTTCTATGGAAGCTTCGCTGTTTACCGTCAGCTCCGAAGCTGTCTCCCCGTAGAGACTTCCTCCGTGCTGGAAGATCAAAGGCGTGGTGCCATGAAAATTCCGCATCACCAGCATGGACGCCGTGGGATAGTAAACATTGAGACCCCGCATCTGCAGATCCGGCAGCATGGCGATCAGCTCATCCACCGTATCCGGAGCCTCCAGTCCCAGCTTTTCCAGAATGTCGGACCTGTAGAACATGACATAAAAGTTCATGGTCTCAGGCAGAGAATACAGCCCCTCTCCAATGACGGAGGAGACCACCAGACCCTTGCTGTATCTGCCAAACACCTCCTGGTAATTATCAAATTTAGTCAGATCCACCAAAGCCCCACGGATACCAAGCTCAAAGGGAATGGCATAATTGATACCCGTGGCAATGTCCGGGGTATCGCCGGAGGCGTTGGAAAGCACCAGCTTGTTGGCGTCTGTCATCAGAGACAGGTCCACCTCTATTCCTGTCTGGGCCGTGAACTGCTCATCGATCATCTTCTGCATGATCTCCACATACTGTCTGGGCCGGTTTACCCATACCTGCAGGTGGGATTTATCCGCCGTGCTGGCCGAATAAGAGGTTCCGAAGAAGGAATTCACAAATCTCTTTACCGAAAGTCCCATGCTCTGGAATATATTCAGCTTTCGGGGAAGCTTCGCATCCTCCTGATACACATAGATCCTGTCAATAGAAAGATTGTTGTCATTGATCAAATCGATAAAATTGGCGATCTGGGTGTTGATGGAGTTTACACTGGTGGAAAGCTCCGCAACCCGATAGATCAGTTCATTGGGCTCATCTCCCAGGCTCTTCAGCTGTTTGGCCGCGATAATCAGATATCCGAAAGCCGCCACCTCCTCCGGGTCATCCTCCTTCACAAACTGAGTGGCATACTCCGCCAGCTCATAAAGACGTTCCACCCATCCGTAGAGACGTTCCTGTACGTCCGGTATGTATCTGGTCAGCCGCAGGTCTCTGAACTTATCCTTTTTGGTACCCGCCACCTTGGTCACCTCCAGGGACAGATCGTTGATACCGTTCATGATCTCATCCACCTGCTCCAGCACATACAGCAGCTTCTCGATGCTGATAGTAATGGAGATCGTATGACGTCCCTGATCCAGATAGACACTCAAATTATTTCCGTCCCCATCCTGCAGTGCAGCAGTGCGGTACTTGGTGGTATACTCAGCCTGCCAGCCCTGGAAGGCTGTGCTGGGAATCTGTCCGTCGATCCGAAAATCCAGAAACACCGGGAAATCATTCTTATCTGACTGTTTATAATTCATGGCCAGATAATAATAGCCCGGCTGATCCACCTCAAATTCATAAGTCACGGTCTGTCCTGCATTTTTAAAGGAATCGCTGTCCACCGTGTTGAGTACTGTATCCGTGGCAGACAGAGGGAAAAGCGCTGTGTCGTATTCACCGATAGCATGGATGGCTGAGTCATTTCTCTGATAAAAATCCTCTCCCTGAATGGTGATCAGCTCACTGCCCTGAGCCTTCTCTGATCCGGTATAGACCGGCACTTCCGCAGGCGCCTGAAGGCAGATATTGCCCAGAAGAAACTGTCCCTCACTGACGGAAATCTCCAACTGGTGAGTTCCCTGCTCCAGCTCTACGGGCAAGGGCTGGGACCGCCGATAGCTGGCGTCGGACAGATACTTCCTTTCCCATTGAATCAGCTTATCGGGAAGAGAAACAATCTCATTCCCATAACGGTCATGAGATACCTCTTCCTGGGAAGCCCAGGTGGTTTCAAAGGACAGGTTTCTGCTCTCGTAAAAGGGAAATTCCCCGTCAACCTTCAGAGCAAACTCAATAGGAAGAATGGACTGATCATAGGACAGATAATCAAAGCCCACCCAGTAGCAGGCTGTCTCCGGCACTGTCACGGTCATACGGATGGAATCGCCGCTCTTCACATCCACTACCCCGTTCTCGTAACCGTAATTGTCTCCGGCCAGGTAACCCGAGTCGCCTTCGTACAGGATTTTGTCCATCTGCCAAAGCACGGGATCCCCTTTGTAAGCCGGCGCAGTATACCCCGAACTGACAATGGTATAATTGGAAGTAAGCCGTTCAATGCTGAAGCTCTCCTCCGTCTGCTGCTGGTTCCCCGCGTCTTTGGATGTGTCTGCATGGACCGTCCCGGCACCAGATTCTCCAAAAAGAACCTGGCTGATCATGCTGATTGTCAGCACAGCCGCTAAAACTTTTTTACTTTTCCGTGCCATACGGAACCTCCTTATATAAGATACTGATGAACTGAATATACATATTGACGGAAAATCTATCTCCTGCCCACACCTCTGCATACATCTTGCACCACATGCGCCGCCTATTGTTTCATTCATCATTTAAGCTTATACGCATTTTTCAGCCCTTTGAATGGCAAAATGTATATTTATTTAAGTTTTCACTTTAACATTAATGTATTTACTTAATCTTATATTTAAGATACTATGTTATAGCCTTTATGTCAACAATCATTTCTGTTTTATGTAACGAAATTTCGCCCCTTATTTTTGTATAATTTGCACAACAAAACTTTTCTTCTTTACCGACTTTTTAATTTTAGCATTTCGTGTTTTATCCAAAAAGTAATAATAAATTTTCGAAATAAGAAATATTAAAATTCCAATATTCCGCGATTTTATCTTGTTTTTTCCATTTCTGCTCACATCATATCTTTCTTTCATAATTTTCTTATGATCTGCATTTTGAATTGTTTAATCAAAACATCTACTGCTTTATTCTTTGCTAAAATTATTGACTTGTCTGTTTTCTTGCGGGTATAATTAATATGGAAGCAAAAAATCTGATAAAATAAGGAAAGCAAAAAGGATTCCACATAGAACTGAATTTTTGAAATAAACGGAGAAGCTTATGTTATATTTACATTCCCTAAAAGAATCTGCAGAAGTGTTTAAGGCGTTGAGCACTCCCATGCGTCTGCGCATCATGGAGCTGATCTATGAACAGGAAATGAGCATGAATGATCTGGCAGAGGCTCTGGGATTGACCAACAGTGCCATTTCCCTTCATGTGGGCAAGCTGGAGAGCGCCGGTCTGGTGACCATCCGCACCTCCTCCGGCAAACGGGGCATCATGAAGATCGTTCAGCCCGTATATTCCCGGATGATGGTAGATATGGCTCCCCAGATCAAGCCCCGTCACTGCTATCAGGACGATATCCCGATAGGCTGTTATACTGCCTGCGACATCCATCCCACCTGCGGCCTGTCCACTACCACCAATATTATCGGCGAGCTGGATGTTCCCCGGGTCTTTTCCTATCCGGAGCGCTTTCGGGCCGGCATTCTCTGGTTCGGCTACGGCAGTGTTACCTATAATCTGCCAAACCGCCTCAGCGCGGGACAGACTCTCCAGGAGCTGCAGATTTCTTTTGAGATCTCCTCAGAGTGCCCGGAAATCAATGAAGATTATCCCAGCGATATCTACTTTGAGATCAACGGCATCCCCTTGGGAAAATGGATCAGCCCCGGCGATTTCGGCAGCCGGAAAGGAATCCTTTCCCCTTACTGGTGGCCGGAGCTTTTAAATCAATACGGACTCCTGAAAACCCTGATCGTCAACTCCGAGGGCACCTTTATAGACGGTACCCACCGGATCTCCCGGACAACGATCCAGGATCTCCACCTCGATTACAACAGCTCCATTGACCTGACCTTTTCCGTTCCAAGAGACACCGCCAACTGCGGAGGGCTGACCCTGTTCGGAGGAGACTTTGGAGACTATAAGCAGGACATCCGGGTAAAGGCCTACTATGATAATCCCAAGGTGGGAAACATGTAAGCTGATATGCTTATCTTTACGCATGCCATACCTATTTTGGCATTGCCACGCTTATTTTGGCATTGCCATGCTTATTCTGGCGCTGCTATACTGCCTCTATCACCACGCCATGGGCGATGCCGGGCACGCTCTTCCCCTCATTAAAGCTGGTTTTGCTCAGCAGCGCCCCAGTAGGCATAAACAGCACCTTTTTCCAGCTGTGCTCCTCCAGCTGCTTTAGGATATATGCCGCCAGAGTTACCGCACTGCATCCGCAGCCGCTTCCCCCTGCGTGGGTGTCCTGGGACTGGGCGTCGAAAATCTCAATGCCGCAGTCCATATGCTGGGTGGAAATATCATAATTTTTCTCCCGAAGCAGATCGATGAGCACCCTCTGTCCCACCTTCCCCAGATCACCGGTAATAATCTTGTCATACGCTTCCGGCTGACAGCCGAAATCCACAAAATGCTGTTCCAGGGAATCTGCAGCCGCAGGAGCCATGCACGCCCCCATATTCATGGAATCCTTCAGACCATAATCCGTGATTCTGCCCACGGTCATCCCTGTGATTTTGGCCCTGGGCCGAAGCTTCTTTTCTCCGAGTCCTTCGTCCCTCATTCCCCGGGCCGCCGATTCATTTCCCAGCACAAAGGCACCGCTGCCCGTCACCGTCCAGGTGGCCGAAAGCGGCCTCTGATTACCATATTCCAAAGGAAAGCGGAATTCTTTCTCCGCACTGGCAAAATGACTGGAGGTAACGCATACTACCCTGTCCGCATATCCTCCCGCTATGGCCATGGCCCCCAAAGTCAGCGACTCGCCGCAGGTGGAGCAGGCTCCATATACGCCCAGCAGCGGAATCTGATAAATGGAGATGCCAAAGGAGGTTGCTATAGATTGACCAAGCAGGTCACCCGCAAAGAGAAAGGAGATCTGATCCTGCGTCAGTCCTGCCTTGGTCAACGCCAGATAAACCGCATCCTTTTGAAGACTGCTCTCCGCGTCCTCCCAGGTCTCACACCCAAACATATCATCCTCGCCCACCGTGTCAAACAAAAGTCCCAGGGGTCCCTGCCCCTCCTTTGTGCCCACCACACTGCCGCTGCTTAAAATATATACCGGCTCCTGCAGCCGTATGCTGGCTCTGCCCAATTTCTGATCCATACCGATACCTCCGAAACTCTTTTGCGTCCTTCGAAATCTCACCAGACCCGCTCTGTCTGCACCGGACATCGAAACGCATCCTTTTATTTCGATCAGTATTTCCCATTTCTCTCGTAAATATGCAAAAAATCAGCCTGCATACCGGCACTTCCTTAGCCGCACATACAGGCTGAACATTTCCATAGGTCATATACTGTTAAACGGTTACTGGGCTTCCACCACACTTAAAAAGCTGGTGACCACATATAGAACATTTCCATCATACTCCACCCGGGACCAGCCCGCATCCTCACTCCAGCCTGTCCGATGGACTGTCTGACCGTTGGAGATCTGACAGTGAATGGTATCATTTCCCTGGGCAGTGCTTGGCTCCAACCGAAGATTCACATACATTTTCGGCGAAACATTATCATCACAATCCGTAAAAATCACCACCCTGCCCTCAGCCGTGACCACACGGTTGGGATCCGCAGGCTGTACCGGCGTCTTGTAGTTAAGATCCGTAGTCAGAAGCTGGCTCACCGCATACAATGTCTGCCCATTATATTCCACCCGGGACCAGCCTGTATCGGAGTTGACTCCTGTACGGGTAATCACTTCACCATTGCTGATTTGGGCAGTAATGGTCTCATTGTCCAGCGTACTGGGTTTGGAACGCAGATTGGTAACATCCTTGGCAGTAACGGATTCCTGTACCGGGGTAAACGACATGGTTATCTCCTGACCCTGATCCCCCGAGGCTTGTCCGAGACTGTCCGACTGCGGCTGGTTGTCGGGAGATTGTTGGTCTCCGGGCTGGCTCTGATTCCCGTCCTGATCAGCTCCGCCGGGCTGATCGGACTGTTCTCCTTCTTGGCCCGCTCCGCCGGGCTGATCGGACTGTTCTCCTCCTTGGCCTGCTCCGCCGGGCTGATCGGACTGTTCTCCTTCTTGGCCTGCTCCGCCGGGCTGATCGGACTGTTCTCCATCCTGGCTGTCCTGGTCTTCGGTTTCGGTATCCTCTTCCACCCCGGAAGGATTGTCCACATTCCCCCTGTCAGAATGCGTGACATTCCACAAAATAGCACAGATAACGGCCGCCAGCACCATCAGACCTGCCAGGATCGCGGCAACCATCCAGGGCTTCACAGCCTGGGCTTCCTCCCAGTCATCATCCTCTCCCCAATCTTCCAGATCCTCTATTTCCAGACCCTCTGCTGTCTGCGGCTCCGGTTTGTCAAGATCCATCTCTTCAAGGTCGATTTCTTCATGATCAAGCTTTCCAGGCTTTTCCGTTTCAAGTTCCGAATTGACAAATTCCAGTTCCCCAAAATCAGATTTTCCCGTTTTTCCATCTTCCGACTTTGTTCTATCAGTTTCTGTTCTTGCGGCTTCTGTATTTGCAGGCTGTGTTTTTACAGACACTGCTTTTCGGGATTTCGGCTCATTTTCCTTCAGGTTCTTTTCATCTCCCCTGTTCATTTTATGCTCCTTCTCCAAACCGCTCACTCTGCGTGCGGATCAACTCCTCATCCTCAAAATAATTAATCCGCATGGCGCTCTTTACCTCAGAAAGAGTCTGCGCCGCTGCCTGGCGGGCCGCCTCACTTCCCTTTTTCAAGATATCGTAAACCGCCGGAATATCCTTCTCCAATTCTTTCCTGCGAATCCTCATAGGCTCCAAAACCTCCTGAAGAATGTTGTTCAGGAATTTCTTCACCTTCACATCTCCCAGACCGCCTCTCTGATAATGGGCCTTCAGCTCCTCCAGATCGGCATAATCAGGCAGATATCTTCCAAAATGCTCCTTCCTGCAGAAAGCGTCCAGGTAGGTGAAAACCGTATTTCCCTCCAGATGCCCCGGATCGCTGACCTGTAGATGCAGCGGATCCGTGTACATACTCATAACCCTGGCGCGCACCTCATCTGCCGTATCCGACAAGTAAATACAATTGTTCAGAGACTTACTCATTTTGGCCTTTCCATCGGTGCCGGGCAGTCTCTTACTGGCTTCATTCTCAGGCAAAAGCGCCGAGGGCTCCACCAGCACAGGAGCATATACTGTGTTAAACTTATGCACAATCTCACGGGTCTGCTCGATCATGGGAAGCTGATCCTCCCCCACCGGCACGGTATCGGCCTTAAAGGCCGTGATATCGGCGGCCTGGCTGATAGGATACGTAAAGAAGCCCACCGGTATGCTGGCCTCAAAATTACGCATTTGTATTTCACTCTTCACGGTGGGATTCCGCTGAAGCCTGGCCACTGTCACCAAATCCATATAATAAAAGGTCAGTTCACACAGCTCCGGGATCTGGGACTGAATAAACAAGGTGGACTTCTCCGGATCCAGGCCGCAGGACATATAGTCCAGTGCTACTTCAATGATATTCTGGCGGACCTTCTCCGGATTCTCAATATTGTCTGTCAATGCCTGCGCATCAGCAATCATAATATAGGTCTTTTTGTATTCTCCTGAATTCTGCAGTTCCACACGCCGCCGCAGAGATCCCACGTAATGGCCCACATGAAGCTTTCCTGTAGGTCTGTCTCCTGTCAAAATAATTTTGTCCATAAATGTATCCTCCTTGCTTTTCCCGATGCAATTTATCTTATCATATATTCTCTGTGCTATCAACAAAAGACTATCCGCAATTTCTGCAAAAATATCGTGAATGGTTGCATCCGAGCATCAATTTTATCTGCGCTTTTCGGCAAACAGCGCAATCACCTCATGGGCCAGCAGAGGCGCAGCTGCCAGCAGGCTCAGACGCAGCCACTCCTGCCCTGATAAATGAGAAGTACCGAAGGCATTGATCAGAAAAGGAACCTCCGTCACTGCAAACTGCAGTAAAAATCCCAGAATGCAGGCAAGTATCATCAGCTTATTTTCAAGATGATTTATCCTGAAAAAGGATCTTCCTGCATCCCGCATGCCAACGGCATGAAACAGCTGGCTCATCCCCAGAACAGTAAAGGCATAGGTCTGGGCCTTTGCCAATACCTCCTGATTTCGAAGAATGGCTGACAGCCGGGCCAGGTTGATCTCCTGGCCTTCCAGATTAATCAACACGCAGGGCAGCATGAGAAAAGCCGTGAGGCTTACTGCGGCGATCAATGCCCCGTAAAAACAGGTGCAGGCCAGACCTCCCCTGGCAAAAAGGCTTTCACCGGCCTTCCTGGGCTTTTGCCGCATCAAACTCCTCCCATCATTTTTATCCACTCCCAGCGCCAGTGCCGGCAGAGAATCCGTGATCAGATTGATCCATAAAATATGACTGGATTTCAAAGGGGCTGCCAGTCCGCATACCACCGCCAGAAACATGGTGATGATCTCTCCCAGATTGGAGGATAGTAGAAATATCACCGATTTTCTGATATTTTCATAAACTCCCCGCCCTTCCTCTATGGCCCTGCGGATAGTGGCAAAGTTATCGTCCGTCAGAATCATGTCGGAAGCCTGTCTGGCTACATCCGTACCCGACATCCCCATAGCGATACCGATGTCCGCTTTTTTCAGAGAAGGCGCATCGTTGACTCCATCTCCGGTCATGGCAACAATCTCTCCTCTGCTCCGAAACCCGTCCACGATCCTCACCTTCTGGGCCGGTGAAACTCTGGCAAAGACCCGGGTATCTGCCAGCCTGTCAGCCAGCTCTGCGTCCGTCATTCCTTCCATGGCTTCCCCTGTCATGCATTGTGCCGCAGTCTGAACGATGCCCAGCTGTTTGCCAATGGCAAACGCCGTGTCCACATGGTCGCCGGTAATCATTACCGTAGTGACCCCCGCTCCCCGGAAATCGGCCACCGCCGCAGCCGCCTCGGGACGGGCAGGATCCTTCATCCCCACAATTCCCAAAAAGGTCAGCTGCTCCTCTTTTGGAGCCGCGGCGCCGGGTCTCATGGCCACAGCCAGCGTCCTGAGCGCCTCCCCGGACAGCTCCTCCACAACCTTTTTCAGCTGTCTCCTGTGAGACTCGCTCAGTCTGACCACTCCCTGTTGTGTAAGAATATGACTGCAGCGCTTCAGAACCTCATCCGGAGCTCCCTTGGTATAGGCAACCGTTCTTCCCGAGGCTTGCGTCACTGTCAGATTTGGCCGTCTGACAAAACTGCCCATCTCTGCAGCACGCAGCTCTCCCCGTTCCCCGTATCCCATTCTGTCATTGGAAATCTGTCTGTGCAGGGTGGTCATCATCTTCCGGTCCGAATCAAAGGCTTGCTCATCCACCCTTGGCATCCTCTGCTCCAACTCACTCTTCTCTATCCCCGCCTTATCGGCCAGATCCAAAAGCGCCAGCTCTGTAGGGTCTCCGATTCTGCCGCCCTGCTGTATCTGCGCATCATTGCACAACACACAGCCGTAAAAAAAGTCGGGACAGTCCTGCATGCACAGCTCCTCTGCGGTTCGAAGCCTGCCGTTTAAAAAGCATTTTTCCACTGTCATCCGATTCTGAGTCAGCGTGCCGGTCTTATCAGAGCACACCACACTGACAGCCCCCAATGTCTCCACAGAAGGCAGCCTGCGTACAATCGTATTCACCCGCACCATTCTGGTGACGCTCAGGGCCAGACAGATCGTCACCACTGCCGGCAAACCCTCTGGCACGGCCGCCACAGCCAGTGAAATGGCCGTAATCAGCATTTCCGGCACATTGCGGTGCTGTAGCACCGCAATGGCAAAAAGTCCCGCACAAAGAAGCAGAGATAACAAGCTTAAAACTTTTCCCAGCTCTCCCAGGCGTTTCTGCAAAGGTGTCAGCTCTTCCCGGGCCTCCGTGATCATGGAGGCGATCTTTCCAAGCTCCGTGTCCATTCCTGTGGAAACAACGATCCCCTCCCCTCTTCCGTAGGTGACAATCGTTGACATATATGCCATGTTCCGTCTGTCTCCCAAAGGAACCGTTCTGTCACCCGGCGCTGCAAAGGAGCTGTCCTTCTCCATGGGGAGGGATTCCCCGGTCAGGGCCGATTCTTCTATTTTCAGATTGGAGGCAACTGTGAGCCGCAGATCGGCAGGCACCTGACACCCGGCTTCCAGATAGACCAGATCCCCTTTTACCAGCTCCGCCGCCGGTATTTCCAGCCTTCTGCCCTCACGGATAACCATGGCTTTGGGACTGGTAAGCTTTTTCAGGGACTCCAGCGCCCTTCTGGCCTTTCCCTCCTGCATCATGCCCACCGCGGCGTTAAGAACCACCACTACACCAATGATAACGGCATCACTGACCTCTTTCAGCAAAAGAGACACCGCCGCCGCCACAATCAGCACATAGATCAATGGATCATTCAGCTGCTCCAGAAAAGACTCTACCACAGTCTTTTTTCTGGCCTCCTTCATCTCATTTTTGCCGTCCTGCTTCAGCCGCCTTCCCGCCTCCGCAATAGTCAGTCCTCGCTGACCATCCGTTTTTAATTGACTGATTGTTTCCGATACACTACGCTGCTCAAACACAAAAAACCTCCCCAAGCTCTTGGCATTCTCTCATTTTCATTGAAAGTGTATGCCCCCGGGAGGTAAAGTATGTCCATATTTACCTTTCTTCTCTGTGTCTGTATATATTATACTACAAATTCTGTTAAATTACAAGTCTTGTATGTCTTTTATGTATGGATTATACTGAATAGCGCAAGCCGCTTAAGGTAACTGGCTTTTTGCTATGGTATATATGCCAATCTACAGATCAGGAGGGGCCCATATGGAGCAAAGGAATTGGCTGGAGCTTATGTCAAGGCAGACTCAGCTTCAGCAGATACTTGATACAAATCAATACACTGAGAGGTTCGGACTTGCCCTGAGCAGAGAAGATGCGGAGCTTCTGACTGAGGAAAGGAAAAAAACACTGAAAAAAGAAGGACGGGTGGAATTCGGCCAGGGAGTGCTGCCCAAGATCATACAGGTTTTCTGTGACTCCTGTTACATTACCCAGGACAATTATACAGATACCCTGGTCCGGCTTCAGGAAATTTTTTTCCTATACAAAAATGAAATGCTGGATGAAATCACGGACGATGAGCTTCTGGAATTTATGAAAGAACAATTTGAAAAACAATTTAAATGATAAACTGGGGGTACAAAATGCAAGAAAGCATTATTATTAAAGGTGCAAAAGAACATAATTTAAAAATATATTCCTTATATAGTAATAATTATTGTGATAAAAGCTTTGAGGATTATGGTCCCGATATGTTTTTATCTCTTATTAAAAATGCTGCCTTTGTTTTGTCTAACAGCTTCCATGCAACAGCTTTTTCATTGATTTATGAAAAGGAGTTCTGTGTTATAAAAAGGCAGGAGGGTATTAACTCAAGAATGATAGATTTGCTGGATTCTGTCGGAATTCACGACAGAATCGTATGTGATTATAAGGAATTTTCTGAAATTGATTATTCAGCAGTTAAAGAATTGCTTGAGCTGCAGATAAATTATTCAAAAGCGTATTTAAATACAGTATTGAATGGGGTAGAATAGATGATTGATAAAGTAAGTCCGAATAAATGTTGTTTATGCAGGGCCTGTTTTGAGATATGCCCTGCAGGAGCTATTGATTTTACTGTGTCTGAAAATGGTTTCAACTATCCTGCAATAGATTC
>OFFL01000281.1_pt1 | contig 58731 bp, 51 predicted proteins | sample 1521391 | NCBI WGS metagenome assembly OFFL01 (sample SAMEA3504082, study PRJEB24116) | mouse gut metagenome | biome: mouse gut; feature: mouse-associated habitat; material: faeces | place: Denmark | collected 2011
CAATGAGATTCAGTTGACCGATGCGTTGAAAACGCTGGCAACAAAGGAAAAAATGTTAGCCTATGCCTTTAAGGGCCGCCGCCATGATGTGGGTGACAAGCTGGGCTTTTTGCAGGCTACGGTGGAGTTTGCTCTGCAGCGTGAGGATTTGCGGGATGCCTTTTTAGGCTATTTGGAGCAGATTGTACAGCAATATCAATCGTAAATACAAGATTCTATACGGTTCAAGCAAACGAGGCCTCCTGTGATAACATGAAACGATGATCACGGGAGGCTTTTCTTATGACAAGGTGCTGGGAGGCCAATTTCTCATATTGCTGATGGAATAATTAAAAAGTGTATCTTTCATTGGAGCGTATGCGTGAAACTGTATATTAGTCCACTTTTCGGGCTGTTGTTATCTTGACATTTCTTCTGTTTTTCGTTTATAGTATGTGAAGGCAGAAATGGGCTTGGCTAAGGTTCCGTGTTTTGATGAACGGTGTGCGATGAAAGTGAGTAAAATATGGCGGTAATTGATGGTAAAACAATTAAATTTTTAATCGTTGGTGTGGTGAATACACTATTTGGTGCAGCTATCATGTTTGGGTTATACAATCTGGCTGGATGCAGCTATTGGCTCTCTTCTGCTGCAAATTATTTTTTTGGCAGTATCCTGAGTTTCTTTCTGAATAAAAGTTTTACATTCGGGAATAAAGACAGCCTGCGGAATACTGTGCCAAAGTTTGTGTTGAATATTTTGATTTGTTATTTGCTGGCCTATGGCATCGCAAAACCGGCTGTATTGTATTTGCTGGAAGGCAGTCCGGCGACCATACAGGAGAATCTGGCCATGTTCGTGGGGATGTGTTTGTTTACAGCGTTTAACTATATTGGACAGCGGTATTTTGCTTTTAAAGAGAAATAAAGGGAAATTTTAGTTTCTGAATATACTGAAAAAGTTTGCAGCATGCAGGGAAAGGATGAGAAGCATATATGACAGCAATTCTTCTGATTTTATCTCTATTTTGTATCAATGGGCTGTCCTTTGCCAGGGAAGGTGAGTTTTTCTCTGATTATCTCGAGAAAAGGAAAACTAATGCGATAAAAGGAATTTTTGTGATTGTAGTATTTTTGGCGCATTTTTTGTCCTATCTGGACCCAGCCAGCTTAAGTCATTTTTTTGCAGTTTGTCAGAATAATGCTCTGACCCAGCTGATTGTGACGATGTTTTTGTTTTATTCTGGCTACGGGATTCTTGAGGCCATCAAGGGAAAGGGAGACCGTTATATAAGAAATCTGCCGCAAAAGGCAGTAAAATTGTTGTTTCATTTTGACATTGCAGTTGTGCTGTTTTTGTGTATAGCGTTGTTCTTGGGGCAGAGTATTTCCCTGCGGCAGTTCTTGCTGTCGTTGATCTGTTGGGAAAACATAGGAAACTATAATTGGTACATTTTTGCCATCATTGTTGCCTATTTAATTTCTTTTCTATCTTTTGCAATTTTTCGGAAGCAGCGCAAAGCAGGTGTACTTCTGGTCAATTTGCTGTGCGTCGCGTATATATTGATATTACGAGTGTGGAAACCGGCTTATTGGTACAATACAATTTTATGCTTTCCTTTGGGGATGTGGTATTCTCTCTATCGGAGCAAAATTGAGAAGCTTGTGATGCGAAATGACGCGAGTTATTTTTTTGTTTTGCTGCTGGCGTTATCTTTGTATGGGATTTTTTACAGCAGATATCAGATTGGCGTGTGGTATTATTCGGGGTTGGCAATTATTTTTGCGCTGCTGGTCATCTTGCTGTCCTTGAAGGTGCAGTTGGACAATCCTTTTCTGCAGTTTTTCGGCAATCATGTGTTTAGCATGTTTATGCTACAGCGTTTGCCGATGATGGCATTGGAGCATTATGGAAAATTCGCGAATCATCTGTATTTAAGCTTTGCCCTTGCATTTATTTGTACGATGTTGCTTGCGTCGATATTTGACAAGGTTACGGCAGTTTTGGACAAAAAAATATTTCATTGAACGAAAAGACCGGTTGAACCTTGCTGGGGATAAAGAAATCCTATCCGCCGGTTGGGGCAGTGCTTGACGAATAGTTTTCTGTGTGTTAGGATATACATATAAAGAGAGTAGCCGGACGGCTCACCCTCATAATCGTTTTAATGGATTGCTCCCGTCACGATTTCTCAGGTCAGACGGGAGTAATTTTTTTAATTACTTTTACTTGCTCTGGATTGCGGCGATAATTGCTACAATCAGCAGACCGAATGTAAATATGCTGGTCAATGCTTCAAAAGTAACCATATTACCACCCCTTTCACAGGGCAAGCCGTCCGTGCCGTCATGCGCCGAACAAAACAGCGTGACTGCCCTACATTCCATATTTTACCATAAATTCTTATGCTCTGCAACAATTTTACAGCAGATGATCCGCAATTTGAGATTTGTTGACAGCTACCGAAAAATCAGATAAAATACATAATTAGATAGAATTTTGTATAATGTTTTTTTCTTAGTGGAAAGCGAGATAAAAACGATGAAGCGAGCAAAAATAATTGCATATGCAAAGATTAATCTGGTTCTGGATGTAATTGGCAAGAGAGCGGACGGTTATCATGAGGTGGAGATGGTGATGCAGGCCATCGATTTGGTCGATACTGTTTTGCTGCAAGAAGCGCCGCGCAATTGGCTGGTGACAGACAGCAAATATATTCCTCCAAATATGAATAATCTGGCGATGAAAGCTGTTACGCTGATGCAGCAGCAATTTCCTAGTGTGTCGCCTCTGGAGGTGACACTGCAAAAACGGATTCCGGTAGCTGCAGGATTGGCAGGTGGCAGTACAGACTGCGCTGCGGTGATGCTGGGTATTAATCGTATGTACGATTTGGGTCTTTCTTTACAGGAATTACAACAGTTGGGTGCACAACTTGGCTCGGATGTGCCTTTCTGTATGGGCGGCCCCACGGCGCTGGCATCCGGCCGCGGAGAAATAATTACGCCGTTGGCGCCATGTCCTTCCCTGTATGTTGTATTAGTAAAACCATCCTTTGGAGTTTCCACTCCTAAGGTGTATCAGAGTTTGCAGTTGAACAAGGTACCGCGTCATCCTCAGGTGCAGCAGTGCATAGAAGGGTTGGATAATGGCAGCAAAGAGCAGGTACTGGATGCAATGGGGAATCTTTTGGAGTACAGTACTTTTCAGCTGCAGCCTCAGGTGAAAAAACTAAAGCAAATGATGGGGGATTATGGTTGCAAACATGTGTTGATGTCGGGCAGTGGGCCTACCGTATTTGCTGCTTTTGCAGAGGAACAGGAAGCCAGGGCGTATTATAAAAAAATTAAAACAATATATCCTGATGCAATTTTTTCTCGAACGGTGGATGAAACGATATTAAAGGAGAGGGTGAAGCTCTATGGCGACAAATAATCAAACGGGACGAAAATTAGTACCTATTAAGTTGGATGGCTATAAACCACTGCGGGATGTGGTGTTTGAAAATTTGCGGGATGCTATCATTACCCAGGTGTTAAAACCGGGTGAACGTTTAATGGAAATTCAATTGGCAGATGAAATGGGTGTGAGTCGTACACCGGTGAGAGAAGCAATCCGCAAATTAGAATTGGAAGGGCTCGTGGTAATGGTGCCGCGGAAGGGTGCCTATGTAGCAGGGGTTTCTATGAAAGATATTCATGAAGTATATGAAGTTCGTTCCGCTTTAGAAATGTTGGCGGTTACATTGGCTGCAGAACGCATTACAGATGAAGAACTAAATGCATTGGAACAACAGGTTTTGCGGGAATCTGAGGAAGAAGCAAAAAAAGACGGCAGCGATTTGGACAATATTATTTATATTGACAGCAGTTTTCATGATATCATTTATCAGGCTGCGCGCAACCAACGGCTGGTACAGTTTGTGAATATTTTGCAGGAGCAATTGCAACGTTTCCGTGCAGCGTCTTTGGCACGGCCTGGCAGAAGCAAAACTGCACTGGAAGAACACAAACAAATTGTAGAGGCTTTAAGTGAGCGTAACGGTGAATTGGCTTCAAAACTGGCGCAGGAGCACATTGAAAATGCAGAAAACGCAATGATTGCCAGTATGAAAGAAAAAGGTGAGTTGGAACACAGTTGAGAAGAATATAGAAGAAATTGAGCAGCGTTGGTCTAAAGCATGAAAAGCTTTTAGACCAACGTTTTTATTATAGCTAAAAAAATGTATAATTATTAAAAAATTTTTGTGTTTTATATTATTTTGCCAAATATTTACTTGTAAAAAAAGCATAGGTACGGTATTATATAAACTATAGTCATAAATTGGTTTTATTTATTCGATATATTTATGACAGCTGGTGAATTAAGACAAAAGGGCGGTGTACAGAATGATTGTAACAGACATCAGAATCAGAAAGGTAAATACGGAAGGGAGAATGAAAGCTGTTGTATCCATCACTTTTGATGATGCATTTGCGGTGCATGACATCAAAATCGTGGAAGGTGATAAGGGGCTATTTGTAGCAATGCCCAGTAAGAGAATGCCGGACGGTGAGTATAAAGATATTGCCCATCCCATTTCTAGTGCGACACGGGAAATGATTCAAAGCGCAGTGTTGAAGGAGTATGAGGCGGTTCTGGCGGCTGCCGAAGAAAACAAAGAAAAGGAATAATATGAAACAAAACGGCGTCCGATGTGCAATAGGCAAATGTGCAGACAGGGACGCCGTTTTGTTTAGGTCAAAGCACAAACAAAGATATGTTGCAGCATTTTTGCACAAGCATAAAGAAGTTGCAAAGGAAAATAGAAAAGCTACAACCTATGAGGTCTTGCAATTTATATAAATGAACATTATACTAAAATAAAGACGATATATAATATCTGTGATTAACAGAATGTAAAATTATGCGAATTAAATAATTTGTCGGAATATTTTTGAATTGTCTTAAAAATTATACTTTTTAAGACAATCTTTCTATTTCTACATATTGGCGGTTATATAGCTATCTTAGCTTATATAGCCGCTTTTTTTGTTTTTCTACCGCTCCAAAAAAGTATAGATTATTGGAAATTACGACAATTGTGATCGAAAAAATCAGAAAGATGCTCTTTTTGCGAATGGCCAGTGATAATTCAAAGAAGGAGGGTGGGAAAAGGCATTCGCAAAGAATATATTTGCTGCTGCGTGCAGTAATCAGTTATTGTAAGCCGATTATTTGAGGTTATCATCATAACAAGAAATTTTTAGGAGGGTATTTTAATGAAATTAAAGAGCAAAAAATTAATTGCCGGTTTGTTATTCACATCCTTTGCAATGGCAACAGTGCTAGGTGGTTGCGGCGGCGGAAACGGTGACAAGGCGCAGGATAACAATAAGGATGCGAATGCTGGCGCAGAAAAAATTACATTTACCTGTGCGGATGTAATGTCCACAGGGAATAACGTATCTTTAGGGATTCATAAGTTTGCTGAATTGTTAGAAGAAAAATCTGGCGGTACTATGGTAGTCGACGTACACTCTGACGCAGAATTGGGAAATGATGTGGATACTGTGCAGCAGGTACAGGCTGGTTCTTTGGATATGGCAAACAGCTCCACAGACAACTTCAGTGCATTTGATCCAGACGTAACAGCATTATGCCTGCCTTATATTGTAAGCAGTGATAAACTGCAGCCATTATATGACTCCATTGACAATGGTGAATTGGGTGCATATTACAGAGAAAGAATGGCTGCGCAGAATCTGCATCCACTGATGTTCTGTGAATATGGTTTCCGTTGCTATCATTCTTCCAGCAAACCTATCACCAGTCCTACTGATATGAAAGATATGAAACTGCGTGCTACCAGCTCCAAAGTAGAGTTGGCCGCTGCGGAAGCATTAGCTGCGCCTGCGCAGACTGTAGCATGGGGCGAAACCTATACTGCATTACAGCAGGGTACTGTAGATGGTGAATCCAATACCTTCGGTCTGCTGCATGCAGCAAAGCATGACGAAGTATTGAAATACTCTGCAACAACAGAACATAACTATTCTATGCATATTTTGTTCATGGCTGAAGATAAATACCAGGCTTTGACTGATGAACAGAAGGCTATCATTGATGAAGCTGCTGCAGAAGCTGTTGCATGGCAGCGTGAACAGTCCGCAACTTTAGAAGAAGAAGCAAAAGCTGCTTTCCGTGAAAATGGTGTAGAAATTGTAGAATTGACCGCTGAACAGAAAGCAGAATGGGCTGACGCAATGAGTGGCGTATATGACAAACTGGTACCATCTGTTATTTCTCAGGAAGTTGTAGATATGATTCGTGCTACACAGGAATAAATGTTCTTTTACGCAACAAATTGCAAAAGAATAGAAGTAAATGAAAAGAGAAAGCAGAATTGTCTAGAACAGGATTTTGGGTTTGGGGCTGCAATTCTGCTTTCTTTATGAAAAATGCAGAATAAACATAAATACATCATTGCAAACCGATTACAAATGAAAGGGTTTGCTCCGGAAACATAGATTGGCAGTTTGGAAATGCCTTTTTGCAATAAATATATGAGCTCATGTGTTGGGAAGGCCCAAGCATGAGAGAAAAATAAAATGACAAATAGTAGACTAAGAGGTGAAAATCTTGACAGAAGCAATTGCAACAGATAAAAGCAAAAAGAAAAATCCGCTTCATTGGTTAGATGAGAATTTTGAGAGCATCTTTCTGGTTGCGGGAATGTTGGCGATTATCTTTCTTATTACTTGGCAGGTAGCCTATCGTTATATTATCACGAAATTTACATCCGGTGCCAGTACAATGATTGCGGCAGCACCGGAAGAAATTGCACGGTATATTTTTGTCTGGATTTCTTATTTGGCGGTGCCCGTTGCCATCAAGCGCCGGGATCTGATTCGCGTAGATATTTTGTATGACAAATTGCCCAAACGTTTGCAGGATATGAGCTGGATTATTGTTGATGCAGCGATGCTCATTTGGGCAGGCGTGATTACCCTGGAAGGAATCACGCAAATTCAGAAATTTATGATGTTTAACTCCAGTACAGCGGTACTGCATATTCCATTTTGGCTCTTATATATGATTTTACCAATTGCCTTTGGCTTATGTATTTTGCGTACTGCACAGGATGTTTATAAACAAATTCGCAGCTGTGGACTGAAAGACAGTGCGATTGCCATAATCGTGGGGATTGTACTTTGCCTGCCTATTATTTTAAAAATACAACTGCCTACGATTGTGCTGTTATTCGGTTATTTTGTGATTCTTCTGGCGTTGGGTGTACCAATTTCAATGTCATTAGGGATATCTTCTATTTTTACAATCTGGATTAATGAGCCTATTAACATTTCCTATGTGGCGCAGTTATCCTTTGCTTCTATTGATAAGACGGCAATCATGTGTATTCCTTTTTTTGTAGCCTCTGGGGATTTGATGGGGATTGGCGGTTTGTCCCGCCGTCTATTTTCAATGGCTGATGAATTTTTAGGTTCAGCCTATGGCGGTTTGGCTCTGGCTACCGTTGCCACTTGCGTTTTATTTGGCGCAATGAGTGGTTCCGGCCCTGCTACTGTAGCTGCTATTGGTGCGCTCTGTGTACCTGCCATGGTAGATAGAGGCTATGACCAGAAATTTTCTGCGGCGATTGTGGCTTCTGCTGGTGCCATTGGAGTGTTGATTCCACCTAGCAATCCTTTCGTTGTTTATGCTATCTCTGCCAATGTGTCAGTGGGCAAGCTGTTTATGGCCGGTATCGTGCCAGGTTTATTGGTGGCTGGCGTGCTGATGGCATACAGCTATTGGCTGGCCAGAAAAGAAGGGTGGAAAGGGGAAGAACGACCCCGCAATGCAAAAACAAAGTTACATGCTGTTTGGGAATCTAAATGGGCTTTAATGGTTCCTATCATTATTTTAGGTGGTATCTATGGTGGATTTATGACGCCGACTGAGGCTGCTGCCGTTGCGGCATTCTATGGCTTGATTGTGGGTATTTTTATCCACAAAGAGATTACCATTAAAAATTTGCTGCCTGCAATGGTTGGCTCTGCGGCAACCTCGTCTATGATCATTGTTTTGATGGCCATGGCGCAGATTTTCGGCAGCATCATGTCTATTGAACGCATTCCGACCATGGTGGCCAATGCTATTTTAAGTCTGACCACCAGCAAGATTCTAGTTTTGATTTTAATCAATATTTTACTGTTAATTGTGGGAACATTTATGGAAGCGTTAGCAGCCATAATCATTTTGGTACCGTTGCTGTTGCCGATTGTGACGCAATTGGGTGTCGACCCAATTCACTTCGGTGTAGTTATGGTATTAAACTTGGCTATCGGATTTATCACACCGCCTGTTGGCGTCAATCTGTTTGTGGCCAGTGGGATTGCCAAACTTAAACTGGCGGACATTGCTAAAGCGGCAATGCCGATGTTAGGGCTGATGATTGTAGTGTTGCTGGTCGTGACATACTTTGCACCGTTGTCTATGCTGTTGCCAACGTTTGTAAAATAACTTTTGTCCCCTTTTTAAAAATATATAAAAGCCGAAGAAGTCAATTCCATTTGGGATTGGCTTCTTCGGCTTTTGTGTGATTTGTGGAAAAAACACGCTGGGCGAGTAGTTGACATGAATTATATTTCCTATTATAATAGTTTCCGATGAAACTAATTGGAGGGGGTAACGACGATGGAGGATATGAATATCAGTCGAATGACGGCTGCCATGTATCGTACTGGACAGAGCATTTTGGCGCAGCGTCTGCAACCTCTGGAGCTGAATGGTGGGCAGATGGATTGCCTTTTTGTGATTACGCTGAGAGAGGGTTTAAGCCAGATGGAGCTGGCGCAGTTGTTGTTTGCCGGAAAATCGGTGACGGCGAAATGGGTCAAAGTGCTGATTGAAAAGGGTTATGTGCAGAGGCAGGTTGATACACAGGATAAGCGAATGTGTCATTTATATTTGACGGAGCAAGGTCGTGTTGTAGCACCGCTTGTGCAGCAGATTTTTCGCGAGCAGGTACAGCTTCATTTGCGTAATTTGACAGGTGATGAAGCCCGACAGCTCAGTCTTTTGATGGAAAAGGTTTTGAGTGGACTTTTGGAAGAGAAAGCACAGCTGGAACATGAAATGGAAAAGAATAAAGATGAAAAGGGTGTGTATGAAAATGAAAAAAATAACCAATCCTAAATGGATGAGGTTGCTGAAAATTTTACACTTACTGGGTATGGTTATATTATGTACAGGATTACTGGGAACAAAACTATTGCAAATACAATCTCATCCTGACTTGCAGACAGTGGCAATATTGGGTGCGAATTTTACGCGCAATGGTGGGATCCTGGTGCTGGGAACAGGGCTGATTTATAATCTTTTTACTCGTTATGGATTCAAACGGATGTGGATTATTCTCAAATGGGCTGCCACGATCGTACTGGTTGCCGTAAGTGTGTTGCTGCCAGCGTCGATTCCACTGATAGTAATGCAATTATGTTTGCTGTTGTTCATGATTGTATTGTCCGTTTATAAGTGGCAAGGATTGAAAAGTTAAGATGGACTTTATATCATACAGTAGTATAAATGTCAAAAATCTAAAAAACACATAGGAGAAATTGTTTCAGGGGGAACAACAAATGAAGAAACCGACAACAAGACAGGAGATTTTTCAAAAACGCTGGTTGATTCTGTTTGCTGTGGTGATGCAGACTTTCATCAACTGCGTCGACAGCAGCAGCATCAGTGTAGCCCTGCCTATTGTGGCTGACGAATTAGGCGTGACAATGGCCAGCACTGAATGGGTAGTAACTGCAAATACACTAGTGATTATCTGTCTGATTTTATTATTTGGCAAGTTAGGCGACACTGTGGGTAAGGACAAGATATTCAAGGCGGGCATTTTAATTTTTATTGCTGGTTCAGCAATTTGTTTTTTATCGGGGAATTACTATGTATTGTTGGCAGGGCGTGTTGTAGAAGGGGTTGGCTCTGCTGCTACTATGGCCAACAACCAGGGAATTATTGTGCAAACATTTCCGCTGCATGAACGAGGGAAGGCGCTGGGACTTTCCGGAAGCAGTGTGGCGTTGGGCTCTATGGTTGGGCCGTCCTTCGGGGGACTAATCGTATCCCATTTTAGCTGGAATGCTATTTTCCTTATGAATATTCCCGTGGCGCTGCTTTGCTTTTTGATGTGCTGCATTTATTTGCCGGACATGTCCAGCGGCAAGAAGGAACATACCGATATTGGTGGCGTGTTGCTGTTTATGGTCTTGATCGTCTGTGTGTATGGCGGTATCAAGCTGCTGCAATCCGGTGCAAGCTACTATATGTATTGCCTGTTCTTGTTGGTGATTGCTGCAGTCGTAGGTGTGTTCTTTCTGCGTTGGGAAAAGAAGCAGACAGAGGCTGTGTTGAATTTGGATATGTTTAAGAATAAATTATTTGCAGTCAGTGTGTTCTGTGCGTTCCTTTCTTTTTTCGCCATTGCAGGACACAACTTTATCCAGCCCTTTTATTTGCAAAAGGTACAGATGCTCAGCGCTGCACAGACAGGGCTCTTGATGATGGCCTACTCGGTCACCATGGGGATTCTGGCACCATTCAGCGGACAACTGTCAGATAAAATCGGCTCTGAGTTTCTTTGCTTTATGGGTTTGTGCGTGATTACTGTGGCGCTGCTTATTTTGTCCACATTGGGCGTCAATACCTCACTGGTGGTATTTCTGATTGGATCCATCACGATGTCTGTGGGGATGGCGATGTTCCAGTCGCCCAATACCTCGCTGATCATGTCCACAGTAGAACGCAGCCAAACTGGTGTGGCTGGCAGCATTAATGCGTTAGCTCGCAATTTGGGTATGGTATTTGGAATTTCCCTGTCTACTGTTTTATTGTACAATATCATGAGTGGCCATTTGGGTTATACCGTGATGGGCTTTGTCGAGGGCGAAGAACAGGTCTTTGTTGCGGCCATGCATTGGGTATATCGTTTCATGGCCCTGATTAGTGCAGTAGGAGCAGTTCTGACCGGTTTGCGCTGGAAAAATCGGAAAGAACATGAAACGGAAGCCTAAGGGGCATAAACTGATGATATAAAAACGGACGGGAAAAGCTTAGATTCTCCTTTTATCAAACAGAATGCAAAAACAAAAAAATATGAGAGTAACAAGCAGCTGTTGCCGTGATGGTGGCAGCTGTTTTTTCTATGGAGAAATTCCCTGAAATTTTTCCGGCGGTATGAACAAGAAGGATGACTTGGTGTGTGAAATCAGCGAAAAGGCTCTATAATACCTGACAGCAACTGAAAGTTGCGTGATAGTTGGTGGCAGCAACGACTTTTTTGTGGGTAAAATGATGGCAGTAAAACAGGAAAGGGGGAGAAAAGTGTTGGCGGGCGGGGGAATGTGATTGGCGCAGGCCCGCGATCATTTGACCGTTGTTTTCTACTGCGTTGCAAGAGGGGGGTATCTAAAAACACTTTCCTATCATTCTGAAGCGTAGTATAATGGAGAACATAGAAAAACAACGTATATTTTATAAAAATGAAATTTAACAAAGAGGAAAATATTCAGAAACGATGAATTTTTACAGACAGTGGAAACACGTCGTGCAAAGGAGTAAATTATGATGGAGATAAGTTTTTGGACAGTAATAATAGCAATTTGTAATATCGTGTTCTGTATTGTGTTTACCGGAGCAATTTGTTATTTATTCTTTTTGCTTGTCAAGGCATTGAAAAAGTATATTAACACCAAAGAAGTGCGAGAAGAAAAGAGTGTGATTCGTAAATCCTTGGGAGAGGTGCTGAAAGAAAATCGTATCCGTTGCAAAATGACGCAGGAATTTGTGTCGGAAACATTAGGCGTAAGCCGACAGGCTGTGTCAAAATGGGAAACAGGCGCGTCAGACCCAAGCACCTCAAATTTGATTGCCCTTGCCAATCTGTACGGAGTGTCCTCAGAGGAATTGCTCGGCACAGTGGATGGCAGTCAAAAAGGAAAAAATAAGCAGACTTCCGATGTTTCCTGATAGGATTTTTGCAGGGAAGCGATAGGTGACAGGAAAACTATTGCGAAAAGAATCTGGAAACGATACAATAAAGGCAGACAATAGTACTGAATTTTAAGATATGCTTTTAGGATGAATATGCACACAGAAGAGAGGAAGAGGAAAAAGATGGACTGGATTGAAATAAAAATGGAAGTGTCTGATCGAAATGCAGTGGAGGGCATTTCCAATATGTTGGCTGAGATGGGTACTGGCGGCGTGATGATTGAGGATCCCCAGGCGATCGCAGATTATGCAGAGAGCGGTCAGTGGGATGCCCACGAATTCAGCGACGAATTGCTACAGCGCAAAGAAATTTATATCAAATCCTATCTGCCACAGGATGAAAATCTGATGAACCGGGTAGAACAAATTATTATCGAGCTGAACGAAATCGAAATTCGCCTGGATTTGGGGCCTACGCGGGTTACCTATAAGCCGGTGCAGGAGGAAGACTGGGCCAATGCGTGGAAGGTGTATTTCAAGCCGGAGCGTATCGGCAAGAAAACAGTCATCAAGCCTACCTGGGAGCAGTATAAACAGCAGGAAGGCGATCTGGTCATCGAGTTGGACCCCGGTATGGCTTTTGGCACGGGGAATCACGCGACAACAGCGCTGTGCCTGCAAATGCTGGAAGAATATGTACAGCCGGGTATGGATATCATGGATGTAGGCACCGGAAGCGGTATTTTGGCAATTCAGGCAGGATTGCTGGGCGCAGGCTCTGTACAGGCTATGGACTATGATACTGTAGCGGTATCTGCTGCCACGGACAATGTGGCGCTGAATCATCTGCAGGAGCGTGTATCGGTGTGTCAGAGCGATTTGTTGGCCCAGGCACAGGGGCAGGCTGATTTGTTGGTTGCCAATATTATTGCCGATATTATTATCCGTTTGACGCCGGAGGCGGGTAAATATTTGAAGGGACCGAAAATTTTTATTTCCTCCGGGATTATCGACACGCGAAAAGATGATGTGCTGAAAGCTTTGACACAACATGGTTTTTCCATTATTGAAGTAAGAGAAAATGCCGGTTGGGTAGCTATTGCAGCCCGCTATGAGGGGTAGGCGGTATGCGGAGATTTTTTGTAGGGCCGGAAGCGGTGCAGGGAGATAGGGTTTATTTTGACGCTCAGCTGTCCCATCATATGGGTACGGTACTGCGGCTGTCCGTGGGAGATCAGGTGACTGTTTGCGCTGGAGCAGGGCTTGTGTATGTAGTAGAGTTGGAGCAATTCACTAAAGATGCAGTGCAGGGACGCGTTGTAGAGCGATTGGAACAGCAGCAGGATACCAATGTGCAGATGGTATTATATCAGGGGATGCCCAAAGGAGACAAGTTGGAGCTGATTATTCAAAAGTGTACCGAATTGGGCGTCAGTGAAATTATTCCTGTAGAAACCAGCCGCTCCATTGTGCATCTGGACAGCGGCAAAGCAGCGAAAAAATTGGAGCGCTGGCAGAAAATTGCCCAGGAGGCCAGCCAGCAATCCAAGCGAATTGAGGTGCCTACTGTAGATAAATACTTTACCTGGAAGCAATGTCTGGCCCAGTTGGCTCAGGATGAGGGGCTGACTTTGGTGCTGTGGGAGGATGAGCACACGCAGAGTATGAAAGGAGTTTTGCGCAGCCTGTCCCAACCGCCCCAAAGGATTAATCTTGTCATTGGCCCTGAGGGCGGATTGTCAGAGGAAGAAGTTTTGCAGCTGCGGGAAGCGGGCGCGGTGACTGTCAGTCTGGGAAAACGCATTCTGCGCACAGAAACGGCGGGGATGGCAGCTCTGGCCATGCTCAACTATGAATATGAAAGTGAGTAGGGAAAAGCAGTCAATTATTTTGCAGTGCATGCATAAAGTCAAATAGTAAGTGTAAAAGAACGGGTGTCTGGAGCCAATCAGGTCAGGGACAGCTGTTCTTTTTTGTTTACGTGATGCATTTACGCCATATAATGGAGTGTTCTATAGGGGAGTACGGTCCTTTTCTATGCGCGGTCTTTTCATAAAGGGAATTCTCTGCTATACTTAACTTGCTGAAGGCGAGAGGAGAGAAATGAAGTTGAAGCAATCTAAAGGGCTTTTGCGTACGATTTTTGCCTCGCAGGCTGCGAGAGAGCCGGTGGAGGCTGTTTATATACATATTCCTTTTTGTTTGAAAAAATGTAATTACTGTGATTTTTTGAGCTTTGCCCGGCCGGCGGAGATGGAGCGATATGTACAGCTTCTTTTGCAGGAAATGAGAGCGGCGAGGCAGTGTTATCGGATAGAGCCGAAAAGTATTTTTATTGGGGGCGGTACACCGACTTGTCTGCCTGAGGAGCTTTTGGAGCAGGTTTTGCGAGGTGTGCAGGACCATTTGATGACGTCTGAACTGGTGGAATATACAGTAGAGGCCAATCCCGGCACATTGACGGAGAAAAAATTGCGGTTGATGAAGCATTGCGGGGTTAATCGATTGTCCCTGGGTATACAAAGCGACAATGAGGAGCAGCTCCGTTTGTTGGGGCGGGTCCATAGCTTTGCGCAGGCGCAGGAGGCGGTGCGGATGGCGAAAGCGGCGGGCTTTGACAATATCAATGGGGATTTCATGTATGGGCTGCCCGGACAGACTCTGGCACAATGGCGGCACACATTGGAACAGGCATTGGCGCTGGAAACGCAGCATCTGTCATTGTATCAATTGAAAATTGAAGACGGAACGCCGATGGCACAGTGGCTGCAGGCGGGAGAGATAGAAGAGTTTGATGATGAGTTGGCGCTGGCTATGTATCGGTTGTCGCAGGAACTGTTGGAAGCACAGGGGTATCAACAGTATGAGATTTCCAATTTTGCGCGGCTGGGCTATTGCAGTAGGCATAATCAGGTATATTGGCGCACAGAAAATTATTTAGGTCTGGGATTGGGGGCGTGCAGTTGGATTCGTCCTATGCGGTGGAATAATTGTTTCACGCTGGAGCAGTATGCGGCACAAGTTGTCGAAAGCAATTTGCCGGAGACACAGATAGAAGTAGTGACAGAGGCAGAGCAAATGGAGGAAACGGTATTTATGGCGCTGCGGATGCAGAGTGGTTTATCAAAAAAGCTGTTTGCGGCGCGTTTTGGAAAAAAGGTGGGGGATGTGTTTGCAGATGCACTGCAACGTTGTCGACAAAAGGGTTGGCTTGTGGAAAGTGAAGAAGCTTATATGCTGACAGAAGAAGGACGTGTTCTGGGAAATCTGGTCTTTATGGAATTTATTTCTTGAATCTGGAAAAACAAGAATTTTTGAACACTGTTTTTATTCTGCCTTGTAGAGAATATAGAGGAACAACAAGAATTTTCTTGTTTGAGGATAAGATACTTGGCAATCTGTTTGAAATCTAACTTTTATTCGAAACAGGAGAGAACGGAAGGAGCGTAGTATTCGTTGTATTCATGGGTGTCAAAGAGGCGGTTGGAAGTTGTAGGAGTATTGTTCTTAAGCAGTATGGTGCTGGTGTGGAGTCATTTATCTTGTTTTATGACAGACGGGCAATTGCGCGGAAATACATTATCATTGGTATTGTTTTGTGTTGTTGGAGGCTGTTACGCTCAGTCGGTACGCGTGGAGTGGAATAAAATAGGAAATGGGCTGTGGATGCTTTTATGGATGTTGCTGCTGCCGGTGGCAGAGGTGTATGTTGTGGAGCTTTTGGCGAGACAGGATGCTGCGCGGCTGCTGCCTCATTTGTTTGGTTTTAACTACTTTTGGTGTTTGGTAGTGACAGCTCTGTTGTTTGCTATTACCAGTCACTATCGGTTTTCTATTGTCAGTAGTGCAATATTTTTTTACCTGTTGGGTACGGTAAATCATTTCTTGTTGGATTTTCGCGGTACTCCGTTTCAATTGACGGATATCCGTTCGGCGGGCACTGCTATGAATGTGGCTGAGAACTATGCTGTTGTATGGGACAGTGAGTTATTGTTGGCAGGCGGGATTTTGTTTTTGGTGGTCAGCTTAGCGGTTAAGGCGCAATTCCATTTTCAACGGCGCTATTGGTATACTGCAGTGGGTAATATTGTACTGTTTGCGTTTTTGGCAGGAGCAGTAACGCATTTTTACAGTGATGATTTATGGGAAAAGTATAAATTAGAAATGAATTTCTGGAATCCGTTGGTTTGTTGCACGGACAATGGCACTATATTGGTGCTGGCCATGAATGGCAAATTTCTTGAGCCATCAAAACCGGAACAATATTCGCCGGAGTGGGTGGAGAAAATCGTGACGGCTGCGGTTGGTACGAAGCGAGAAGATGGGGCAACATTATTGCAAAAGCCGAATATCATCGTCATTATGAATGAATCTTATGCAGATATGCGAGTACTGGGTGACTTTACTACCAGTGCACCTTATATGACTTTTGCAGAGAACCTGCAAGAAAATACCATCAAGGGAACATTGTTGGTGAGTACGTTTGGCGGGGGAACCTGTAATACAGAATTTGAGTTTCTCACCGGCATGACGATGAAGTTCTTACCGCCAGGTGTGAGTGTATATCAGACGATGATTGTGAAGCCAATGGAAAGTTTGGCCACGACGATGCGGGAGCAGGGCTATCAATCCATTGCGTTTCATCCCGGCAAGCCTACCAGCTGGCGAAGGGATGTGGTCTATCCGTATCTGGGATTTGAGCGATTTCTTACAGAGGAAGACATGGAAGACCCTCAATATATACGCGACACTTTTGTATCGGATGAAAGTGATTATGATACGGTAATTCAGTTGTTTGAGGAAAAAGGGGATAAGCCACTGTTCTTGTTTAATGTGACCATTCAGAATCATGGCAGCTATTTTTTGGATACTGTTGGGATTCCCAAATGGGTGAGGGTAGAGGGCACGCAGGGAAACTATCCAGGGGCAGCAGAGTATTTTTCATTGATGCGTGCGTCTGATGAAGCACTAGAGCGATTGCTTGCTTATTTTCAGCAAGTGGATGAGCCTACACTGATTCTTTTCTTTGGGGATCATCAGCCAAGATTAGAAGAAGAATTTATGGAAGAATTGTTTGGTAAGTCCTTGGATATGTTAACACATACGGAACTGCAAAAACGTTATCAAGTTCCTTTTTTCCTTTGGGCCAATTATGATATTGCCGAAGAAAACTATGGCACTATCAGCGTCAATTATTTGTCCACGTTGCTTTTGCGTACTGCAGGATTGGAGATGTCTGCGTATCAACAATATTTAACACAGTTGCATCAACAAATTCCGGCAATGAATGTGCATGGCTACATTGACCAGGATGGGCAAGATCATATATGGGATGGGGAAACAGAAACAGCGGCATGGTTAAAGGGGTATGAAGCTATACAGTATAATTATTTTTTCGATGATAAGAGACATGTGTCGCAGCTGTTTCATTTGTATAGTGAGGACTGACAGTGAGAGAATAAAAAATGATAGCTGCGGAATGGAAAACACTGTATTTCGTAAAAGAAATACGGTGTTTTCGTATGATCGGGTTCGTATTGTGAATGGAAAAGAAATTCCGAAGGAAGAGTTGTGTTCGTATACTAAAATTGCATAGACTGCTGTATTAGGTTTTTTTATATATTTTTTACGCTGGACAGTTGCAATTTAAAAAAGGGAAGTGTATACTAATTGCAATGTCTTGTATCATAACAGAAAAAACTGTTATGATACAGAATGGAAGGTAAGTTTATAAAGAAATGTAGTGATGATATCTGTAGCACTGAAAGTTGTCTTGAAAAAGTGATGGGTGCAAAATACAGAAATTCTTCAGGAGGTGTTGTTTTTAGTGTTAGGAGCAGACTTATTATTAAATTGTCTGGAAGCACACGGTGTAGATGTGGTGTTTGGTCTGCCAGGCGGTGTTGTAATTCCATTATATGATCGGTTGAAACATTTTCCAAATATTAAACATATTCTGACTCGGCATGAACAGGGCGCTGCCCATGCAGCAGACGGTTACGCCAGAGCGACTGGAAAAGTAGGTGTTTGCTTTGCTACGTCAGGACCGGGTGCGACCAATTTGGTAACAGGAATTGCAACAGCGAATATGGATTCTATTCCGATGGTATGCATTATGGGTCAGGTTGTGAAAGAACTTTTGGGTAAGGATGGATTTCAGGAAGCACACATGACAGGTATTTGCCAGCCCATTTGCAAGCACACTTATGCGGTGACGGATGCAGCACAATTGCCAGATATTGTAGCAGAGGCGTTCTATGTAGCCAGCACAGGCCGTCCTGGTCCGGTTGTGATTGATATTCCTAAGGATGTGTTTGTACAGGATGTACAGGTAGCATATGACAATGGCAGCGTGCGCAATCGTGTGGTGCTGAAATATAAGCCTTGCCAGGTGAATAAGGAACAGGTGCTGAAAGTAGCGCAATATTTGAAAGATGCTGAAAAACCAATGATGATTGTCGGCGGCGGTGTGAATAATCGCCTGGAAAACCGCGACCAGCTGTATTGTATTGCGCAGCAGGCAGATATGCCAGTAGCTACGACATTGATGGGACGAGGCGTATTTCCTAGCGGAAATGCATATGACTTGGGAATGCCGGGGATGCACGGCACAGTAGAGGCCAATTATACAGTGCAGCATTGTGATTGCCTGCTGGCAGTAGGGATGCGTTTTGATGATCGGGTGACCAGTAATGTAAGCAGTTTTGCGCCCAACGCCAAAATGATTATCCATGTGGACATTGATGCAGCAGAAATCGGAAAAACCATTACACCGAATTTCCCATTGGTGGCAGACAGTGCAGACTTTTTGGATTCATTAATGGAAGTTTTGCCGCAGTGTAATCATAAAGCGTGGATGGAAGAGGTCCAACAGAGCAGATATGAGATCAAATCTCCAGCGGGCAGTGTATTACCGCCGAAAGAAACCTTTGCCTTTATTGACCGCTATGTGGATGAAAACACTGTTGTGGTGACTGATGTAGGGCAGCATCAGATGTGGGCGGCATTATTTTTGAATGTGGCCGGCCCGCGGCAGTTTATTACTTCTGGTGGATTGGGCACAATGGGTTTTGGATTTCCGGCAGCCATTGGCACACAGTTTGGTTTTCCGGAGCGCAATGTGATTCTTATTACCGGTGACGGCAGTTTCCAAATGAACATGCAGGAACTGGCGATCATGAAGAAGTTCAAGCTGCCCATTAAAATTTGCCTGATGAATAACGGTTTTCTGGGCATGGTACATCAGTGGCAGAAAATGTTTTATGATGAAAACTATTCAGAAACAATTTTGGACAGTGCGCCAGATTGGGCGAAGCTGGCAGACGCGTATGATTTGAATTATATGCGTATAGATACACTGGAGCAGTGTGACGAAAAGCTGGCAGACGCATTGACCTCAAAAGAAGGATGGTTTATTGATTTTCGCATTGATGCAAATGCTGATGTATATCCAATGGTACCGGCCGGTAAAGGGCTGGATGATATTGTAGTGGGGGAGTAGCGATATGAAGCATAAGGTAGCAGTTTTAGTAGAAAATAATCCCGGTGTGCTGGCCAAGGTAGCAAACCTGTTCTCCAGAAGAGGCTATAACATCGACAGCCTGGTCGTAAGTGATACGGAGGATAAAGCAATCTCCAGAATGACCATTGTAGTAGATGGAGATGAAAGAACAATTGAGCAGGTGACGAAGCAGCTACATAAATTGGTGGATGTCATTAAGGTAAATGATTTGACAAATGACGATACCGTATGCCGCCAGTTACTGCTGGTGCGGGTGGCTGCTGACAGAGATACAAGGGGCGAAATTATTCAACTGATGGACATTTTCCGCGCAAGAATTATTGATATCGGCCGCCGGTCCTTGATTATCGAAGCAACCGGTGATGAATCCAAAATTGAAGCAATCTTGAAATCCCTGCAGCCCTTTGGGATTCAGGAGATTGTGAAGACGGGGATATCGGCGATGGTACGCAGTCCCAAGGATAAATAGGGCGGACTTGCTATTTTTGGAAAGAAAGCAGACAGAAGACAATAGAAAAATAGCGTTTTCTATCGAATAGCATGAAGCATAGAACAGGGTAGTTACTACCGTTTTATGGTTTTAAATATTTCCTGCTATCTTTGCCAAAATTCCGACTTGGGGCGGATAGCGCCACAGGCTGTGCAAAGCGCGGTGGACGCGAGTCCAGCGAAGCTGCACAGGCAAGGCGATGTCCGAAGCCACGGAGGGATGGGCAAAGGATAGCAAAAAAACCAAAGTAGGTCGCCGAAGGCAATATGTGATTGTAGGCAAAAGCAATTTTGTTTATAGATAAATTTTTATAAAAAATTTTAGGAGGAATTGAAAATGGCAATTATGTATTATGATCAGGATGCAAATTTGGAATATTTGAATGGAAAAACAATCGCAGTGATCGGCTATGGCAGCCAGGGGCATGCACAGGCACAAAATCTGCGTGATGCCGGAATGCAGGTAATCGTTGGTCTGCGCAAGGGCAGTAAAACATGGGCTAAAGTAGAAGAAGACGGCCTGCAGGTTATGACGGTAGCAGAAGCTGCTGAGAAAGCTGATATCATTCATGTATTAATTCCTGATGAAAAACAGGCAGAAGTATATCGCAATGAAATCGCTCCACATATGAAAGCAGGGAAAGCGTTAAGTTTCTCCCATGGGTTCAATATTCATTTCAAACAGATTGTACCGCCAGCCGATGTGGATGTATTTATGGTAGCGCCAAAATCTCCAGGCCACAGCTTCCGCAAAGCGGTACAGCAAGGTACTGGCGTTCCAGGCTTGGTGGCAGTGGAGCAGGATGCTACTGGCAACTGCAAAAATATTGCATTGGCATTTGCCAGAGCAGTGGGCTGTACCAGAGCTGGTGTATTGCAGACTACATTCAAAGAAGAAACAGAAACAGACTTGTTTGGCGAACAGGCAATCCTGTGCGGCGGAATCAGCGCATTGGTACAGGCAGGATTTGAAACTCTGGTGGAAGCAGGTTATCAGCCGGAAAGCGCCTACTTCGAATGCTTCCATGAATTGAAACTGATTGTAGATTTGATGTATGTAGGCGGCTTGGAATACATGCATTATTCTGTAAGTGATACTGCAGAATATGGCGACTATGTAAGTGGACCTCGTGTTGTCACTGCAGAAACCAAACAGGAAATGAAACGGATTCTGAATGATATTCAGACCGGTGTATTTGCAAAGAACTGGATTCTGGAAAATCAGGCAGGCCGTCCGTCCTTTAATCGTATGCGTGCCATTGTAGCAGATCATCAGATTGAAAAAGTAGGGAAAGAATTAAGAGACAAAATGCCTTGGTTACAAAAATAATTTAGGGGTGAACTGTATGCAGCAGAACGGAGCGCAGATTTTAATAAGCGCGCTGGAAGCGCAGGGAGTCGATACGATTTTCGGCTATCCTGGCGGAGCAGTGTTGGAAATTTATGATGCATTAAAGAAAAGTAAGATTCGTCACGTGCTGGTTCGAAACGAACAGGGCGGCGCACATGCAGCCAGCGGCTATGCCCGCGCCACTGGCAAGGTGGGCGTGTGTCTGGCGACTTCCGGCCCTGGTGCGACCAATCTGGTTACAGGGATTGCTACAGCATATATGGATTCGGTACCGTTGGTGGCCTTTACCGGACAGGTTCCCCGCTCTATGATTGGAACAGATGCCTTTCAGGAAATCGATATCACAGGGATTACTTCTCCGATTACCAAGCACAATTATCTGGTACAAAATGTGGAAGATTTGCCGCGCATTATCGCAGAAGCATTTTACATTGCCAGCACAGGCCGTCCCGGTCCGGTATTGATTGATATTCCCCGGGATATTTCGCAGGCAGTGACAGAGTATATACCAGTCACAGAAGTGGATATTCGCAGTTACAAGCCTACTGTTTCCGGTCATATGGGAATGATTAAGCGGGCTGTAAAGAGTATCAAAGCCTCCCGCAAAATGGTTATTTGTGTGGGCGGCGGTGTGGTGGCCAGTGATTCGACCGCAGAAGTGGTAAAACTAGCACAGATGAAAAACGCCACGGTAGTGGCTACTATGATGGGGTTATCCGGTTATCCAGCAGATGAACCGCGGTTTTTAGGTATGTTGGGAACTTACGGCAATGAAGGCGCCAACATGGCTATACAGGACTGTGACTGTTTGTTGGCTTTGGGTATGCGTTTTGATGATCGTGTGATTAGCACTGCTCAAAGTTTTGCCCCCAATGCAGAGATTATTCATGTGGATGTGGACCCAGCGGAAATTGGGAAAAACGTAGAAATTGATATTCCTATTGTGGGAGATTTGCGTTCTGTTTTGGTTGACTTGAATAGTCAACTGGAGAAACAAAGTGAATTGGTCGTATGCGAGTCGTTGTATCCATCTATTCCGTTGCCCACCTCTGAAGGAATCAATGTGCCTTGGACGATGAATTTGGTGGAAACGTTGGTGGATAAAGAAAAAACCATTATTACTACGGACGTTGGGCAGCATCAGGTTTGGACTGTCAACAGTTATAATTTTACCACACCGCGTAAATTCATCAGCTCTGGAGGTCTGGGCACCATGGGCTATGGGATTCCCGCAGCAGTAGGTGCGCAGATTGCCTGCCCGGATAATTTGGTGATTGCGGTGACCGGTGACGGAAGTTTCCAGATGTGTATGCATGAATTGGGAACCATTTTGGAACAGGAATTGCCTATAAAAATTATGGTATTCAACAATCATGTGTTGGGTATGGTGCGCCAGCTGCAATATCATTACAGCGGACAACGTTACAGCGGCGTTCATTTCAGCAAAACCGTGAACTTTATGGATTTGGCCAAGGCTTATGGCGCAGCGGGCTATCAAATTTTGAATAAGGAAGAAGCGCCAGATATATTGAAAGAAGCTTTTCATAACGGCCGATTTTCTATTATTGAGATTGCCATAGACCCTGACGATTTGTGTCTGCCTATTGTTTTGGGTGGTCATGCGCTAGACGATATGGTATTGGAACCAGAAAAATAATAGTGCTTCAAATTGTGCTTTACGCGGAATGAAAGAAAAAGCCAATAAGAGAAGAAGCTGTTTCAAAGCAGATTGAATGATAACCTTTGGCGCAGCAAAAGGATAACAAGGGGCTGAAGCTGTTGCCTAAAAAGGCAGCAGCTTCAGCCCCTTGCTGTGTGAGAAGCAGTTTTTTAAAGTTATAATAAACCGTCCAATTGTGAGATTAAATGACAAACTAATGTGGTCAAAAAGAGATTAAACGTAGGTATATGGCATAGCGATAAATGGTGAAAAATAACCAGACTTGCATATAATAGCATGAAATGAAATTTCAGATTACCCAATAGCCAAAGCCTTACTGTTGTATGTTCGTATATTTTACTAAAATCCATTTAGAAGTTTTATTACCATAGATTTCGTAATTTCATAGATTGACAGAAAGACATAATTAGCATGGGCTTTTTCCATGGCCTCTTTTTGTTTATCCGTTACTACAGTATAAGGATATATTCCGAATAAGAAAGGGAAAAAAGCATAGATAAACTCTTGTATATCGTTGACTGTCATATTGGGGAAAAATTTTTCCAAACAGCAGGTTACAGCGCGCATGGAATCTCCATATGCGACTTTAAAGGCCACAAGGTTTTCCATACGGCTGTTGGCTTCCAAATCATAATGGTTCATTGACATAAGTTTTAACAAGCGACTGCGCCGCTCCAAAGAGCGTGCTAGCTCATCAGCAAACTGTTCAACGGACATCTTCTGATAGTCTTTTCGTATCGTGTTCAAATCTCCAATCCATGTTTCATATTCTTTCTGAAGCAGGGCAAGAAAGATTTCCTCTTTGGTATGGAAATAATAATAAATTAAAGTACGGGTGAAAGAGGTCTTTGCGCCAATCTCTTTCAGGGTTACGTCTTTGAAATTCATCGTTTCATAAAGCTCCGCACAGGCGTGAATAATTTCTTCTTTTCTTGCATTTGTTTGTTCTTCTGAACCTTTTGGCATAGCGGCGTTTCCTTTCTAATTATGTTATTAAACTTACCGAATAATTCAATAGGATGTGATTATTATACTTGAATTTTGACGTTGTGTCAAATAAAGGTGCTTTTGCCAATCTCCATAGATAAGAAGAACAGTCTGTCGTTTTATGTCACTAAGCGACTGTCCTCCAAGTTCTTGAACAGGCGGCAAGAAAGCCGTGTATTTTTTATTTCTTACCACTTGCTGAATTTACTTCATTTCCTTTTCCCAGCCACGAACAGTAGAAACATTTGATTTTTCGGCCAGTGTTTCTAATTCTCTGATTTCCTGTTCTGTCAAAGAAAGAGCCGCTGTTTTTACCGCTTCTTCAACCTGTGAGGTCTTAGTAACACCGATAATCGGAAGTGTTCCTTTGGCAATAGCCCAAGCAGTTGCAACCTGTGCAGCGCTTGCGTTATGAGATGTCCCTACTTCACGCAGTTTGGAAAGCAGAGCTTCCAAGTCCGGCAGAATCGGGTTATAGATACAAGCCCGTTCGCTGCCCGCAGGGAACGGGTGGGCGGAATCATACTTGCCGGAAAGAGCCCCCTGTTCCAAAACCATATAAGCATAGAAAGCCATATTGTTTTCTTTACAGTAGTCCAAAATTCCGCTGGTTTCAGAAGAACGGTTAAGCAGGCTGAAATGATTTTGTACGGCAGATATTTTTAATCCTGCTTCTCCTAAAATTGCTGCTGCCCGCTTGATTTCTATCAGATTGTGATTGGATACGCCGATACTGCGAAGCTTACCACTTTTTGCAAGAGGAATGAGCATGGGAGTATACCTTTCCACGTTCATGGGATTGTGAATCCAGTAAATATCCATATAGTCGGTGTGCATAGTGTTTAGGCTGCCGTTCAGCATATGCTCCATTGCCTGCGGAGTACCGTCCTCGATTTGCGGGGTGAATTTTGTAGAAAGAATCACATCCTCACGCTTGGTATTGCGGATAAGCTCCCCCAAAATTCTCTCAGAAGTCCCCATGCCATACACCGTTGCAGTGTCCCACAGGTTCAATCCATTTGCCATAGCGGTTTCATAGACTTCACGCAAACTGTCTGCGGTGTAATGATCGCCAAATGTACCGTCATTCCCCCATGCCCAAGCTCCAAGAGCAATACGGGGCATTTTTACTTCACTCATAATTTATTCCTCCCTTTCTTTATTCTTATATATTTTCTTTAAAAGAAAGGCACTTGCCAATGACGTCGCCGGTCTTTAAGTATTCGTAGGTGGGAAACTCAAAGAGTACAGGCTTAAGGGCATGATAATTGATCTTTCCCGCCTCATTCAAATGTTCTTCTTCCACATAGGTATTGTCAATAGAGCAGATGAAGCTCTCAAAGCCTTGAGTATTATAAACATCTACTACAGAACACTCCATAGTCAACGGAGCTTTGCGGATAATCGGTGTGCCAGCCTCTCCCAATTCATATTCAAAAACCTCCGACTTGTCTGATTTAGCACCGCTGACAGAACCAACATAATCTGTTTCGGGCAACATTCCCTCGTCCGCAATATTAACAGACAACTTATTACCAGCTTTGATGCATTCGTTGATGAAATGTGCACTAGCCAGACTTACCAAAATCTTGTCATGCCCGATGATACCAACATGAGCTACTAAAGTCCATGTAGGCTTTTCACCGTTCATAGCGCCTACTACAACAACAGGGGTGGGATATAAAGCCAATGCAGAACCAATGTTTTTCTTCATAATTTTTTCTTCCTTTCTTCGTCTTATATAATGGTTATATGTTGACACGATGTCAATTAAAAATCAAAAAATTTTGCGATGCAAGATCGCTTTTATTTGACATTGTGTCAACATCTATAATATAGCATGATTTTGACACCGCGTCAACACTTTAGAATCATTTTTTCAAAATGGAGTTTACTTTCACACTGAAATATGTAAGCTGTCAATTGGTAATGTTGATGTAGAAAATTGGACAGAGTCAAAACATTTGCTGAAGTTACAGGAGGTAACTATCGTTTACCAACTGGAGAGAAATAAATTTGCTAGAAAATGTTGTCAATGTTGTAAGATTTGTTATAGGCAATCTAACTGGTATGAAAGTATTTTTGAAAAAGTAAAATGAGATATGATATGTTTGAGACCTACTTAAAAAGGGAACATCTCTATATGCTTTGCGCATTTTGAGATATTCCCTTTCATTTTTTAACTATACCATTCTGATGTAAACAGCAGATTTTTATATTGCAGACCATCGCCTAATTTTACCTGTGGTGCATAGATGAGCAATATTTTGTCGTCGGTGCATCCATCCGCGTCGAATTCCTGTAAATAATAATAAACTTCCTGCTCTGATTCATAGGGCAAATAGTATGAATCGGGCTGTGTCCAACGCACTACCTGTTGATATAATTGCTGCTGAAAGCCTTTTCCTTGCTGCCAGGGCAGCATTTCCTCCAATACGGTGGCATCATCATATTGCCACACGCTATAAATTTCTCCATCACCAAACCAGCCTTGGGTGTTTTTAGTATATAACTGATTGGCGTGCTTTTGTGAGAGATCAAGGGCAAAATTTTTTTGTATATAGTTGTTTGGTGTGTCGTGTAATTCTGTGTAAACTGGCCAGAAAATCAAGAATAGTATCAGGCCTTCCACTAAAAACAGCAACAGGCGTTTCTTATAGGTTCCCATTTGGACTCGCTCCTCTCTCAAATGGCAATAGAGTTCTTTATAGAAAACTGTTTATTTTTCAGGTACTTTACCATAACGCAGTTGGGGTTGGTTGGGCAGAGATTCCAATGTGATATCGTCCTGCAATGTGATGTGTAAATAAACCTGATAAAGACTGAGATTATCTGCAATACCACCGGGCATGGTCAAGCTTTTTTCTAAAATTTTGCTGTTGCCAATAGCACGGATTTTGATAGGATCTTGTATAATCGCTCCGTCACAAGTGAGATATGTTTTGTTTTGTGCATCAACATAGTTGATGCCGGTAGTGGCAGTGATACGATAATCATTGACTGCTACGGCTTCTGCACCGGCGGCCCACAATTCATTGAGAATGACAATCAGGTCAGAAGCCAGCATATTGCCGCTGACAGTGATTTGTATGCCGGAGCCGTGCACTTTTGCGGTACCGTTAATGAGCTGCAAACGGTTTAATTCATTGTTAATGCGGTCAATCAGTTCGGCATCATTTTGGTAGTCGTTCTGATAGGTGATCAGATTATCTTCCGCTTCGTCAATTGCTTCTGACAATTGCCAGCGCTTGTCGGTGAGATTTTTCAACATAATGCTTAAATCGCTGGTAGTCTGCATAGAGAGGTCTGACATAAGACGGTGTTGTGTTTGAATTTGAGTAGAGATAAGAATACCCAACAGCACAAAGGTGACAGCCAGATAAATATGCCAGCCATGGATATATTTTTTCATGTGATACAAATCCTTTCTGCCGAAATCAATGCTGTAAGAATTTATTCGTAATGTTGTACAGCGTGCATATTATGTTTCTTCAGGAATTTATTTAGGATATAATGCCGAATAGTGGACAAATTGTTGAAGATACGTACACCAAACACGAATACAGCAGCCATATATAAATCCACACTGAGCTGATCGCCTAAAAAAGCTAAAAAAGCTGCTAATAATGCGTTGGAAATAAAGCCTGTAAGCAGAATAAATCCGTTAAAGCTGTTTTCATAAATGCAGCGAATACCGCCTAGTACAGAGTCTAATGCGGCCAATACGGCGATAGATAAGTATTTGGCCATGACCAATGGTATTTGAATCGATATAATGGAGCCCAGCAAAATACCGGCAAATAGGCCAAGGATGGGAATGAGAAAAACCATTGTTTATACCTCCTCTTGCGAGTCAGATGTTAAAATTTTTGTAGAAAAACTGCCAGTATAAGCGGGCAATGAAATTTTGTGGCTACGGCTACTGGTAGTTTTATAGCTGACAGGAAATCCAGTTAGAGCTAATTGTTGATAGGTGGTGCTGGTAGAAATTGCATCCTCAAGTTCTTGGGGATCTCCGATGGCGAGAATCTCATAAGGCGGCGCTAAACGAGTTGTATTGACTAGAATCACATTCCCAACACAACGAATTTCCGAGGAAACCACTATGCGCTGTCCGTTGATACTGATTCCTTCTGCACCAGCATTACGCAAATCATTGACAATATAAAGCAAATTTTCATAATGAATAACGTAGCGGTTAGGATCATCGGCAGGAGCATTGTTAAGACCAGCGTTGTTATCATCCAGGGAGATGGTGATGCCAGGGCCTTCTAATGCAGTGATACCTGCGCGGATTTGCTGTTGAGTCAACTGATTTTGCAAATCGGTGAGTTGGCTTTCCCCTGTGGTGGATTGACTGATAATTGTTTCGGTTTCCTGCCGCAGTGTGGCCAGTCGTTCTTCTAAGGCTGCGGTCTCGCTTTCCAGGTTGGTAATCAGAGAAATGAGCACCTCTGTCTTGGGATCGGTGCTGGCGGCGGAGATGGCGCTTTGAATACGCAGCTCCTGGACAAGAAATAGGCCCATCAGGATAAAAATAAAAGTCAACCAAGGCAACCAATGGGGCAGGCGTATTTGTTTCAAGATACAATCTCCTCTCTGAGAAAAATTTCTGTACATATATTATGTACGTATTAAAGATATTTACTGCAAACTGGAAAAATAGTTTTGTTGCAATAGGAAAAATAGGCTATAATGTAACTGATATATATGCTGAAAGTCCATATTATTTGGATATCGCAATAAACCTTATTATAGCAGAGTTGCGTAGAAAAAAAAGAGGGTTTCCACAGGAAAATTAAATTTTCTTGTAGATTTTTTCTGGTTCATAGAAAGAAATTTTTGATAAAACGAGAATATAAATTAGGGAAGGAAAATAAGTGATACAAGGGGGCTGACACGACATGGCTGAATGGACAGAATTATTAAATCCCATACATATTTTAGATATTGCGATCGTGGCAATTTTCATTTATAAATTAATTTCTATGGTAAAGGGGACGCGGGCAGTACAATTGATCAAAGGACTGTTGCTCTTATTGGTTTTAACGGCTGTCAGCAGCAGTAGTGTGTTGGGGCTAAATACGGTTAACTGGATTTTGGAGCAAATAAAAACGATGTTGTTGATTGCGATTCCTGTCGTATTTCAGCCAGAATTGCGTCGAGCCTTGGAGCAGTTGGGAAACAGCAGTTTTATTCCCGGCAGCAAAAAAAGTAGAGAGGATGCCGAGGTGGTACGTATTGTCGATCAGCTGGTGCCATTTCTTGCGGAGGCCAGCCGGTCCCATACAGGAGTATTGTTGGCCTTGCAGCGAGAAGTGGGGTTAGGTGAATACGTAAACACAGGAATTAAAATCAACGGCAATTTGACTAGTCAGCTTTTGGGCAATATTTTCATTGTCAATACGCCGCTGCATGATGGTGCTGTTATTATAGAGGATGATGTCATTTTAGCTGCAAGCTGCTATCTGCCGCTGTCAGAAAATACGAATATCAGTAAGGCGTTAGGGACACGGCATCGGGCCGGGATAGGTCTTTCTGAGGTGAGTGACGCGCTGGTATGCATTGTTTCTGAAGAAACCGGCGCAATTTCTATTGCTGAGGGCGGACGGCTGCAGTATCATATTAGTGAAGAAAAGTTGCGCCGAAGCTTGCTGGAAGGACTGCACACGGATACATCCAAATCGATTTTTCAGAAATGGAGGGATGAGCGTGAAAGTAAAAACAACTGAGTCGAAGAAAAATGAACGTATGTTGAAATTGTTGGCAGTTATTTTTGCCGTAATGCTCTGGTTCTATGTGGATGCAGAACAAAATCCGGTGAAAAGTGTGCATTTTGACATACCAGTGCAATATATCAATCAACAAGAAAATTATGAAGTTAGCAATGGTGTAAACACTGTACGGGTGACAGTGCGGGGCAAAGAAGATGAATTGTCAGGGTTGCGCAAGGAGGATTTTTCTGCTATTGTAGACCTTAGCAGTGCACAAGTAGGAACTGGTGAATACGAGATTCAGCTGAAGGTGCCGGAGATGGCTGAACGTATCAGTTATTTGCCCAATAGGATTTCGTTGCAGCTTGATCAGAAGATAAAGAAAGAAGTGCCGGTGCGAGTGCGTACCAGCGGAACAATGCTTGAAGGATATGAAATATCCAGCACAGAAGTGTTGCCGAACAAGGTGACAATCAGCGGATTGAGTCAAGTTTTAGATGAAATCAGTGATATCGAAACAGAAGCCATTGATGTGAGCGGGATTATCAATGAGACCACAAAAGAGGTGTGGCTGCATGTGCCTGAGGGTGTTGCAATAGAAGGAGAAAAACGTATCGTGGTGCATTTTATGATACAGGAGAAGCAAGGTCGTGTAAATCATGAAATGACAGTCGCAGCACACAATGTGCCGTCTAATATGGAAGTGGAAGTGGTACAATCTGCGGTGACAGTGCAATTGAGTGGAAATGAAACGCTGTTAAAAAATCAGCAGGAATTAGCTAACATTGTATTATATGTAGATTGTAGCGGTTTGGATGGGGGAACCTATACCTTGCCGGTGCAGGTGGAGGGTTATGGCGCTTTGCGCGTAGAGCAGGTTGCCCCTGCACAAGTAGATGTGATATTGACGGAGAAGACGAATGAGCAGGATACGATTCCTACAGAAGAAATAGATGAGAAGAATGAGAGGGAGAGCAATTGAAATTATTTGGAACTGATGGTGTAAGAGGAAAAGCGAATACTGTATTGACAGCGGAGCTGGCATATCAGTTGGGTCGCGCTGCGGCATTTGTGTTAAAACGGGATGGACTGCCTGATAAAAAAATGGCAATGGTCATCGGGAAAGATACACGTATTTCTGGAGATCTGCTGGAGGCCAGTCTGATTGCTGGAATCTGTTCTACCGGTGTTGATGTATATCAGGCAGGGGTAGTGCCAACTCCTGCCGTGGCAGTATTGACTCGTATGCTGAACTGTATGGCAGGAGTGGTGATTTCCGCATCGCATAACCCTTATCAGGATAATGGCATTAAATTTTTCAGTCCATTGGGGACAAAATTGCCCGATGAAATGGAGGCGGCCATTGAAACTGTGATGGAGGCAGATCTGCGGGAGGTTCCCCGTCCATCAGGCGCAGATGTGGGCAGAGTGATTGTTTACTCAGAGGGTGCACAACGGTATAGCCGTTTCATCAAAAGTAAGGTAGATGGGGATTTTTCTGGTTTGCGTGTTGTGGTGGACTGTGCCAACGGTGCCGCCAGTGCTATTGCGCCAGAGCTTTTGCGGGCGTTGGGTGCTGATGTGACAGCTATTTCTTGTGCGCCAAACGGTGTAAACATTAACGACCAATGCGGCTCTACGCACTTAGAGCAGCTACAAAAAGCGGTAGTGGAATGTCGGGCAGATTTGGGCTTAGCATATGATGGTGATGCAGATCGCTTGCAGGCGGTAGATCAGTATGGTAAGGTAGTAGATGGCGATCGGCTGCTACTGATTTTTGGTGAATATTTAAAAGAACAGGGTCTTTTGGCGGAAGACACGGTAGTGATTACAGTGATGAGCAATATGGGCTTAAAAATTGCGCTGAAAGAACGGGGGATTAAAACCCTGGAGACCAAGGTAGGCGATCGCTATGTTATTGAAGGAATGAAAGAAAAGGGCGCTGTGTTGGGCGGTGAACAGTCGGGGCATATCGTGTTTGGAATGGACAATACCACTGGAGATGGCATTTTAAGCAGTGTGAAGCTACTGCAGATTTTGCGGCAGAGGAAGAAAACTTTGGCGGAATTGGCAGAGCAGATGGAGCAGTATCCCCAGACCTTGATTAATGTAAAGGTACAGGAAAAGCACGGTTGGGAAGAAAAAACGGAAATTCAACAGGTTATTTTGACAGCACAGCAGGAATTGGGTGAGGAAGGCCGCATCTTGGTACGAGCTTCCGGTACAGAAAATCTATTGCGTGTGATGGTAGAGGGCAAACAGCAAGAGCAGATTGAACGATTGGCACGACAAATTGCCGACGTAGTAGAAACGGTGATGAATTAACTATGGTGATTGGCGTAGGGACAGATATGATTGAGATTATGCGTGTCCAGCAAGCTATTAAAAAAAATCCGCATTTTTTGGAGCGGATTTATACTGCGCAGGAAATTGCTTATTGTAAACGCAAGGCTGACCCGTGGCAATCCTTTGCAGCCCGATTCGCTGCAAAGGAAGCAGTGGGTAAAGCATTTGGCACAGGAATAGGGATACTGGGACTAAAAAATATTGAGATCATAAATGAAACGGGAGGGCAGCCTAAGGCAGTGCTTCACGGTGCGGCAGAGGAGCAGGCCCTCCTGCGGAATATACGGCAGGTGCATATCAGTTTAAGTCATTCAAAAGAATATGCGATTGCGACTGCCGTATTGGAGGGGGAATAATTTTGTATCTTGTAACAACGGAGCAGATGAGGCAGGTAGATCGCAAAAGTATTCAGGAGTTGGGCATTCCAGAAATGGTTTTGATGGAGAATGCGGGAAAGGCAGTCGTAGAATTTTTGCAGGAGCAATTTAAAGAACTGGATAAAAAGAGTATTACGATAATTGCAGGTACCGGAAACAATGGCGGCGATGCGCTGGTAGCAGCGCGTTATCTTCATTGTATGGGAATTGCAGTAAAAGTATTTATCTATGGAGAGCGGGAATTGTCTCCCAGCGCACAGCAAAATTACGAGATCCTATCCCGTTTACCAGTAAAAATTTATTGGTTGGATAGCGAAAACAGCATGCATCTTTTTAAGGTGACTGTAAATTACAGTGATATTTTGCTGGATGGGCTGCTGGGTACGGGTATTAATCGTGATGTATCGGGTCGGGCGGAACAGATTATAGATATTGTCAACCGCCGCAGTTGCATTAAAGTAGCCATTGATATTCCTTCTGGTCTGAACGGGGACAATGGCGAAATTTGGGGCCGCTGCCTGAAAGCTGATTATACTGTGGCGTTGGCGCAGCCGAAACGGGGTCATATGCTGAGCAAAGGTGTAAAATATTGCGGAAAGCTAGTGATAAAAGATATCGGGATTCCCGAAGAAATTTATGAGGAACTAGGTCTGAATTGTCAGATTATTGATGATACATATCGGCAAGTGTGGAAAGAACCTCGCAGCCGTACCAGTCACAAAGGAACTTATGGTCATTTGCTGGCAATAGGCGGTTCAATGGGGATGAGTGGCGCCATTACATTGACGGCGCAGGCTGCCTTGCGCTCCGGCGTAGGTTTGGTGAGCTGCGCAGTGCCTGATGCAGTACAGTTGCATGTGGCAGTGAATGTGCCAGAAGCTATGGTACAGCCTATGCCTGGCGGAAGGCAGTTTGAGGAGGAAAGTGTAGAAATGCTGCCGGAGCTCTTGCGGGGCAAAAAGGCAGTTGTAGTTGGCCCTGGTATGGGGAACAGTGAAACGGTAGGACAGCTGATCAGTCAACTGTTACAGAATTGCCGCTGCGCCATGGTGGTTGATGCAGATGGCCTGAACACTGCAGATAGCTGGCTGGAACAGGTGCGCGAGGCAAGCGGCCCGGTGATTTTGACGCCTCATCCTGGCGAAATGTCGCGTTTGACAGGACTTGAAACCAGCTATATTCAGAGTAACCGTATGGTGGTAGCCCAAGAGTTTGCGGAAAAACACAAGGTGTGGGTAGTTCTGAAGGGTGCCAATACGATTATTGCTACACCCAACGGTAAACTGTATATGAATATTACGGACAGTCCTGCATTGGCAGTGGCTGGAAGCGGGGATGTTCTGACAGGAATGATTGGTGCCTTTTTGGCGCAAGGGATGCAGCCTGATGAAGCTTGTTGTTGTGCAGTATATCTGCATGGTTTGGCGGGACAGGCTGTGGCAGAAAGAATAGGAGAAATCAGCAGCAAAGCAGGAGATTTAGTAGATGCCATTCCAATAATTTTAATGAGGTGATGAGGTATGAACGCATACCGTCCAGCATGGTTGGAAATCAGTCCGGCCAATTTACAGTACAATTGTGAAACAGTAAAAAAATTAGTAGGAGATCAGGTAAAAGTTTGCGCAGTGGTGAAAGCCAATGGATATGGCCATGGCGCTGCAGAGGTAAGTAAAGCATGTTTGGCAGCAGGTGCTGACTTTTTGGCAGTGGCTATGTTAAGTGAAGCAATGGAACTCCGGGAAGCGGGATTTTCCTGTCCGATTCTGATATTGGGCTGGACTCCGGAGGAAGGGTATGAACAGGCCATTGACAATGATATTCGTTTGGCCATGTTTGACAAGGAGGAAGCGCAGCGACTCAGTGCGAAGGCTCAGGCAATGGGAAAAGAGGCGTTGGTACATTTGAAATTGGATACTGGAATGTCTCGCATTGGGTTTCAGGCTAATGAAGCCGGGATGTTGACAGCACAGGCGATTATGGAATTGCCGGGTATCACAGTAGAAGGCATTTTCAGCCATTTTTCCAAAGCTGATGAGGCGGATAAAACCTTTGCCAGAAATCAGTTAACGACATTTAAAAAATTCAATGAAGATTTACAAGCGCGTACCGGTGTGCGTATTCCCATTCAGCATATGGCAGCTAGCTCTGGGATTATTGATTTGCCGGAAGGACACTTGGATATGGTACGTCCCGGCATTATGCTGTATGGTTTTCAGCCCTCCAGTGAAATGCACAACGTGGCAGATTTGAAACCGGCGCTGACTTGGAAAGCGCGGGTGGCACGGGTTCAATTGCTGCCGAAAGGCAGAGTCATTGGGTATAATGGCACCTTTGAGCTCAAGGAGGATACTTTGGTTGCTACTGTACCGGTAGGGTATGCCGATGGTTATAATCGGTTGCTCAGCAATTTTGGGTATGTCATTTGCCGTGGGAAAAAACTGCCCATCATTGGGCGGGTATGTATGGATCAGTTTATGATTGATACTTCTCAGCTGCCTGATATGCGAACAGGCGATACCGTGACTCTGTTGGGGGAAGATGGCGACGTATCTATTACAGTTACGGAAATGGCCTCCATGCTGAAAACCATCGAACACGAAATTGTTTGCGGAATTGCACCACGGGTGCCCAAATTCTATGTAGACGAAAACTTTTAAGTTGGCGAATAAATTGCATGGCAGAAGAATGTAGCGGGAACGTTCGTTGAACAGAAAAAGTTCATAGAGGAATGTCACTTAGAATAGAGAATGATGTTGGAGAAAAATTATGACGAAAATACGACGGGGAGATGTGTTTTTTGCACAGTTGGATCCGGTAGTCGGTTCAGAACAGGGCGGTATACGCCCTGTTCTGATTATCCAAAATGATGTGGGAAATCAGTATAGCCCTACTACGATTGTGGCAGCAATTACTGGACAAATGTGTAAAGCAAAATTGCCTACGCATGTAGATTTGGCAGGTCGGGAAAACGGTTTGTCAAAAAATTCTGTAGTGCTGGTAGAGCAGGTACGTACCATTGATAAGCAGCGACTGAAGGAACGCATCTGCACTTTGGACAAAGCGGTGATGGAGCAGGTGGACCAGGCACTGGAAATCAGTATGGGATTGCGTTCACCGTTTGTCAAGGAGGAGGAAATGAGTATTGAGTGAACAAGAGGAACAGCAAAGAAAACAGCTATTGGAGCGATTGGCCAAAGAGATCAATCGTCCCTATGGAAAAGTATGTAAGACTGTGGAACTTCTAGATGACGGGAATACCATTCCTTTTATAGCGCGGTATCGCAAAGAAGTAACAGGTGAAATGGATGAAGTGGTATTGCGGCAGCTGGCAGAACGCCTGCAATATCTACGCAAACTGGAACAGCGCAAAATTGAAGTTTTGAATGGAATCCGTGAACAGGGAAAATTGACTGAGGAGCTGGAAAAACGTATTTTGGCGGCGGCCATGCTGCAGGAAGTGGAAGATTATTATCTGCCATATAAGCAAAAACGGAAAACCAGAGCCGGTGCGGCAAGGGAGAAAGGGCTGGAGCCTTTGGCACAAACTATTCTGGACGGTACTGGCAAAAACAGTGTAGAAGAAGCAGCTAAGTCATACATAGATGAAGAGGCAGGGGCACACACAATAGAAGAAGCCTTACAGGGTGCTATGGATATCATAGCGGAGATTTTGGCTGATGATGCAGAGCTGCGTAAAGTGGCACGTCAATTGGCACATAAAGAGGGTGTGCTAGTCACAAAGCTTCGCAAAAAGTTGGAAGAGGAAGAAACAACGCCCTATGAGATGTATTATGAATACGAAGAAGCGGTGCGAAAGATACCGCCCCATCGTGTACTAGCGGTAAATCGCGGAGAGAAAGAGGAAATTCTCTCGGTGAAGGTGGAACAGCCGGAGGATGGGATTATGGCGACGATTCATCGTCGTTATGGGCAGAAACGTCCAGCTGATGCCCAAGCCTTGTTTGAAGAAGCAGCCAAGGACAGCTGGAGGCGATTGATTGCTCCGGCTATTGAGCGGGAAATCCGCAATGAGTTGACAGAGCAGGGTGAAGCACAGGCGATTAAAGTATTTTCTGCCAATTTGCATAGTTTGCTCTTGCAGGCGCCGGTAAAAGGACATACGGTATTGGGTGTGGATCCGGGTTATCGTACTGGATGTAAGCTGGCTGTAGTAGATGACACTGGAAAAGTGCTGGAAGTGGGTGTCATGTATCCCCATCCGCCGCAAAAAAAATACAAAGAAGCAGCCGCATTGATGGAGCAGCTCATTAACCGCTGGCATGCGGATATCATCGCCATTGGCAACGGAACTGCCTCCCGTGAATCGGAAGCTTTGGCCGCCGAGGTGATTCGCAAGTGCCCTGGTGTGAACTACGTGATTGTATCCGAAGCGGGGGCCTCGGTATATTCGGCATCGCCTCTGGCCAAAGAAGAATTTCCCGAATATGATTTATCATTGCGCAGCGCAGTTTCGATCGCGCGCCGTTTGCAGGATCCATTGGCAGAACTGGTGAAAATTGAGCCCAAAGCAGTAGGTGTGGGACAGTATCAGCATGATGTAACGCCGAAAAAACTGGATGAAGCTCTGGGCGCAGTTGTAGAGGATTGCGTAAACGGGGTGGGCGTGGAGGTCAATACAGCTTCTGGCGCATTGCTGCAATATGTGGCGGGCTTAACAGCTTCAACCGCAAATGGTATTGTGAAGCTGCGCAATGAACAGGGAAAATTGACCAGTCGCAAACAGCTTTTGCAGGTGCCCCGATTGGGACCGAAAGCTTATGAACAGTGCGCCGGCTTTATTCGCATTGCCGATGGAGAAAATCCTTTAGATAATACGCCAGTGCATCCTGAGTCTTACCAAGTGGCGGAAGCATTGTTGCAGCAGCTGGGATACAGCAAAGAGGATTTGGCAGGAATCTCTCTTCCAGCAATTCGAGAAGCTTTGGGCCGTGTACAGATAAAAGAGATGGCACGGCAGCTGGCAGTGGGGGAACCTACATTGCGGGATATTGTCGCCGCGCTGCAAAAACCGGGACGGGATCCTCGGGAAGAACTGGAGCCGCCGTTATTGCGCAGCGATGTACTCTCCATGGAAGATTTGAAACCAGGTATGGAGCTCATGGGGACCGTGCGCAATGTTGTGGATTTTGGCGCATTTGTGGATATCGGTGTAAAACAGGATGGGCTGATTCATATTTCCCAATTTGGCAGTAAATTTATCAAGCATCCCATGGAGGTCGTTTCTGTGGGTGACATTATAAAGGTTCGCGTACTAGATGTAGACTTGCGTCGCAGCCGCATTGCGCTGACCATGAAGACAGGAGCAGAATAGAAATGATTGCATTGACGAATGGAAAGCTATATACCATGGAAGAAGGTATTATAGAACGGGGCACTGTAGTGATTGCGGATGGAAAGATTACTGCCGTAGGAGCAGATGTTACAATTCCGCAGGATGCTCAAGTAATTGATGTAGAAGGGCGGATTATTACACCGGGATTTATTGATGCCCATACCCATATGGGCATTGATGAAGAAATTCATCAGCCTATCGGTGATGACTGCAATGAAATGACCGAGCCCAATACAGCGGAATTGCGAGCAATGGATGCCATCAACTATCGTGATCTTTCTTTTCAGGACGCGATAAAGGCAGGTATTACCACGGTGATGATTACACCGGGCAGTGCTAACGTATTTGGCGGCCTGATTACCGTTATGAAAACAGCCGGAAAAACATACCGCGATATGCTGATAAACGGAGAAGCGGGATTGAAAATGGCTTTTGGAGAAAACCCCAAACGAGTTTACGGCGATAAGGACAAAACGCCGTCCACCCGGATGGCAACAATGGCCATTGCACGGCAAGGTTTTTATGAAGCAAAAGAATATCTGAAAAAAAATGAAGAAGACAAAGAGTTCAGTCTACAGACAGAGCATATTGCCAAAGCTTTAGATGGAGGGATTCCCGTGCGGGCCCATGCCCATCGTGCAGATGATATCCTCACGGCGATTCGCTTACGGGATGAATTCCATCTGGATTTAGTCATAGAGCATTGTACGGATGGACATCTCATTGTAGATGAGTTAAAAGAGGCGGGTGTGCCTGTGACTGTGGGCCCTAGTCTGAGCAATCGGGCAAAAGTAGAAATGGAGCATATCACCTTCCGCACACCGGGCATTTTAGCGAAAGCAGGCGTGGATGTGGCAATTATTACTGACCACCCCTGCACACCTATCCAATATTTACCCATTTGCGCCGGAATTGCTATGCGGGAAGGAATGGAAGAGTACGATGCCTTCAAAGCTTTAACCATTACACCGGCGAAGATTCTCAAAATTGCTGACCGTACTGGCAGCTTAAAGGTTGGGAAAGATGCAGATATCGTTGTATGGGACAATCACCCGCTGGAAATCATGGGACGGCCTAAGATGGTGTATGTAAACGGGATACAGGCTGTGTAAAAGAAAATTGCGAAAAAGATAAGATCCTGTGTAGCTGCATAGCGTCTTATCTTTTTTTGTTGCAACTATCTTTGCAGCTTAGTAAAAAATCGGTATAATAGCAGTATAGTTTTTGTATAAAAAATGTGTTGCAAAATGAGGGACTGTATATGAAAAAAATTGTGTTGGCGGCAGTTAGCGCCAAATATATTCATTCTAGCTTAGCGTTGCGTTACTTGAGCCGGTTTGCCGACAATGGTACACGGCATAATCTGCAAACCATAGAGTTTACCATCAACCAGCGGTTGGACTTTATTGCCGATGAATTATTTCGACAGGCACCCGATGTAATTCTCTTCTCTTGCTATATCTGGAATGTGGAAATATTGCGTCAGTTGTGTCCGTTATTGAAAAAGATAATGCCTGAATGTATCATCGGTTTTGGCGGGCCGGAGGTCAGCTATGAGAGTGAAACGTTTTTGCGGGAAAATCCGGCAGCAGACATCATTATGCGGGGCGAGGGGGAACAAGTCTTCACAGAGTATCTGAACCATTTGGATTTTGGGGAGCCAGTATCTCTGCACGATATTAACGGTCTTACGTTTCGCGAAGGGGAGTGCATTTGCTCTACGCCCCAACAGCAGCCGTTGGATTTGGCACAGCTGCCTTTTCCGTATAAGGAGGATTTTAGCGATGTACAAAATCAGATTATCTATTATGAATCCCAACGGGGCTGTCCCTATAGCTGCGGTTACTGTCTGTCTTCCATAGAGAAAGGAGTGCGTTTTGTGCCACTGGATAAGGTACTGGCGGATTTGCAAAAATTTTTGGATCACAATGTACGACAGGTGAAATTTATTGACCGTACTTTTAACTGTAAAAAGAGCCATGCTATGGCCATTTGGCAGTATTTACAGCAGCATGACAATGGAGTGACCAACTTTCATTTTGAAATTACGGCGGATTTGCTGGACCAGGAAACTATTGATTTTTTGAGAACGGTGCGCAAAGGGTTGTTTCAGTTTGAAATCGGGGTACAGTCTACCAATGAAAAAACCATTCAGGCCATTAATCGAAATGTGAATTTTACGAAGCTTTCTGGTATTGTGCGGCAAATTAAAGAGGGAAATAATATCCATCAGCATTTGGATTTGATTGCAGGTTTACCCTATGAGGACTATGCATCTTTTGAGCGTTCTTTTAATGATGTGTATGCGCTGAGGCCAGAGCAGTTGCAGCTGGGATTTTTGAAGGTGCTGAAGGGCTCTATGATTTATCAACGCCAAAAGGATTTCGAGATTGTGTATCAGGATACAGCGCCGTATGAGGTGCTCACTACACATGTACTGCCTTATGTCGACACCTTGCGTCTTAAATATGTGGAAGAAATGGTAGAGAGCTATTACAACAGCGGGAAATTTTTGCACACACTGGATTACTTGGTGCCGCTTTACGATACGCCTTTTTCTTTTTTTGAACAGTTGTCTCAATATTGGGTGGCAGAGAACTGTCACTATCAAAGTCAGTCCAAGCTGGGACTTTGCGATATTTTGTGGCGTTTTGTACAACAAAATGAGTGGGTGCAGACACGAAAATTTCAATGGCTGCTGAAGTTTGATCTGGCGCTACACGAAAAGCCACGCAAGCTTCCAGCGTGGCTCACGGTAAGTAATGATGCGCGTTGGCATGACGGGGTGTTTGCGTTTTATTGCTCTGCCGAGCAGATTGGGCAGTATTTGCCCCATTATCGTGGGATGGAAAATAAAGTGGTGGCGCGGCAAACCTATTTGGAAGTATTCGGTGACGAGAATCCTACAGCGGTTGTGTTTGACTATGTGCACAAGGATTTATTGGGCAATGCGGAGTATAAAATAGTTCCTTTGGAATTGCTGCAGGCTCTATGCCAGACGGATGAGAAATAAAAGAAGTTGTGCAAAAAATAAAATCATAAAATACTCCTTGCGTTCGTACATATAAATAAAGGGAACGCAGGGAGGTTTTTTTATGGAATTTTTTAAAAGTTTAGTGGGGGGACGCATCAAATATCTGTTGTTGACCATTCTTATTTTTGTGATAGGCACTTGCGGCTTTTCAGTAGGGATGGATGTTTGGCGGGAATGGCGCACGCCGCCGGAGCAGATTGTAGGAGAAGCATTGATGTATGCTGTAGAGGCTCCCATATATAGTTACCAGAGTGAGGCCTGCCGCATTAGCAATGGGGAAACCCAGGTGATCAGCCGTCTGCATGGTGAGAAAAATGGAGAAAATGTGCATTTGTCTGGTACTGTAGATGTGGTGGACAGCACTGTAGAGGTATATCAGATTGGCGATACCTTTTATCGACAGGACATCGTCAGCGGCAGCTGGATGGAGATGTCTGGCTATGATGCAGAGGCTACAGAACGACTGCTACAGGAAATCGACCCGTTGGGTTGCTTGGTTTATGATGCCAATGCGGAAGTGACCGAGTTAGAAAAAGAAAGGGTACAGAACGTGAAGTGCCGCAAATTTCAAGTGCGCAGCAGCGGAGAAAGTACGTTCCTCACCTCGGTGTGGAGCGAGTTTTATTATACTCTGTGGGTAGATAAAGCCCGGAGGCTGCAGCAGGTAGAAGTGATTGCAGGGGATCATGAAAACAGCGAGGAACAGTTGAAATTGCAGGTGGTATTCGACTGGAACACACCTGTAGAAGAAATTCATGCGCCAGTGTAAACTCCACTGACAATGAGGATTAGAAAAACCAGCAACAAAAATTGTGAAGCTTTTTTGACGAGAACAGGGAGTCAAAAGGGCCTCAAAGGGATTCTGATATTTATGGCCGTATAAGTGGATAGGAAGATTTCCTATTGCTTGTGCGCTAGATAATATTCGTCGGCAAAGTGATAGTAAGGGCAGTGATAGGTGTTATAGTTGAGAAAGGCTTCCATCTCATCTTGGTCTAAATCAATTTCACAGACATAATACTCCATCAAATCGTCGTATACATAATGCTCACATTGCTCGCAGTTGGTTGCAGTTTGTTTTTTTGTCATGAAAATCGCTCCTTCTTTTATTATTCTACTTTATTTGTACGACCTTGTCTATAAAAAAGACTTTGCTGTGTACAGGAAGCACCTAGATTCAGAAAAAATTTAATATTGTTGAACTCAAAATAAGCTGTGTCATTATCAGGAAAGATAATGGCACAGCTTATTTTGATAGAGATTATTACTGTAATTTAGTTTTGAATAGAAATTGTATTGGACTGTACAGTTTCCCTGGTACTTGTATTTTCGGCAATGACATAATAGGTGTACTGGACTCCTGCTTCAGCCTCATTGTCCGTGTAGCTGGTACCGGTAATAATAGAGCCTTTGCCGATTTGGGTGCCATCACGGAAGACATAGTACTGATAATTGCCACTGCCAGGAGCATTCCAACTGAGATTTACAGTACCGCTATTGCTGCTACCGTTCAGAGAAACATTGTTGGTTACTGCCGGTTGTTGCGGCTGACTGGTAGTCGGCGTATTGGGCGTAGACGGTGTAGATGGCTGTTCCGTACTGGTTTGGCTTGCAAAAGACATGATACCGGAAACGCCTAATTGTTGTGAACTCTGCTCGTCGATTGCAACAATCTTGTAATAGTTTGTTGTCCCGCCAATAGGTGTGCGATCGGTATAACTGGTAGCAGTAGTAGCATCTAATGCGTCTCCATCGCTGAAGTCCGGAGAGCTGGAGCGATGAATCATATACAATGGGTGTTCTCCTTCTGCCGGTGTCCACTGTAGCTGCACTGCGTTCAGTGTGCCGCTGGAATCATATTGACCGTTACCAGATAAGGTAATGCTGGCAGCACCACTGCCGCTGTGTACTTCACATTCGGTCAGCATCTCCAAGGAGGCATCGGCCGGGACAACGCCATCGATAGGTACCCATGGCTCATGCCGTTTCAGAATTACACTGGTCGAAGCAGGGCCGGGACAACCACTGGTCATTAATTGACCAGATACCGGACAAACCTCTACCGCTTCCCATACGTCCGAGGTTTCTTTCGGCACGTATTTGCTGTTAAATAATTCGGTTTTTATATATTCCGAAGGGGTTAAACTGCTGGGCAGCATACCGGATTTGGTATCAATGGCCACACTGGTGATACCAGCGGGCTGTTCAAAGTTTTGCGCAGGCAGTCCTTCGTGAATGGTATTCATGACTTTGCTGAAAATTGGTGCGCAGATGGTGCCACCGAAGGCATTGCTCCCTAATTTTTTTGGAGTATCATAGCCCACCCAAACAATACCAACATATTGTTTGGTATAGCCAGCAAACCAGGCATCTTTGTTATCTGATGTGGTACCAGTTTTACCTGCTGTTTGATGACCGCTTACTTTTGCCCGAGAGCCCGTACCGTTGGTAGCAGCGTCTACCAGACAATTGGTTAGAAGATATGCGCTTTGCTCACTCATAACAACTTTTTTCTCTACTTTGCGTTCCCAAATGACTTTACCGTTTTTGTCGGTAATCTTTGTGATAGCGTAAGGCTGAATATATACTCCGTTATTGGCAAATGCGCCGTATGCACCGGACATTTCCAACGGAGATACACCAGTGGTCAAGCCGCCCAGTGCAGTAGAAAGATTGCGGTCAGTGTCGCTTAATTTGGAAAAACCTAAGCTCTGTGCAAATTTATAGCAGGCGTCAATACCAGTCATTTCCATGGTTTTTACAGCAACGACGTTCAGGGAAGAAATAATCCCTTTGCGAATGGTAACCAGACCACTGTAGGTGCGGTTGCTGTTTTTGAATACGTGACCGCCATAGCTTTTGGGATAATCGTCTACAACAGTACCAGGGCCATAACCTGCTTCAAAGGCCGGTGCATATACGGCGATTGGTTTGAAAGACGAACCAGGCTGACGGAAAGCCTGTGTGGCACGATTCAGTTCTCGGGCCGCCTGCTGATGTCGGCCGCCTACGATACCGCGGATTGCACCGGTAGATGGCTCTGTCACAATCATAGCAGCCTGTACATTTTGGTTAGGAAAATTGTTGTCGTTGTGAAACACATTTTCCATGCTCTGTTGTACTTTGGAATCCATGGTGGTGTAAATGACATAACCGCCGGTATAGAGTGCTTTGGCGTTTTCTTCATCCAACTCCAATGCGACCAGGGCTTCTTCTATCACGTGGTCTACAAAGGATTGATAGGTCATGTTATTGCCGGTTTCCTTTGCAGTTACGCGCACTTCTGATAGTTGAATCTCTGTAGCTTTGTATTGTTCTGCTTCGTCCTTGGTGATAAAGTCACACTCTGCCATTTGGTCCAGTACCAGGTTACGCCGTTTCAGCGCATTTTCAGGATAACCGATAGGCGACCATTTGGAGGGGTTTTGGATACAGCCTGCTAACATGGCTGCTTCGGGAATATTGAGCTCGCTGGCATGTTTGGCAAAAAAATATTCTGCTGCCGCCTCAATCCCATAAGCGCCGCCACCGTAGTAAGCACGGTTCATATAGTGTGTAATAATTTCGTCTTTGCTGCACTCTTTTTCAATGCGCATAGCAAGAACCGCTTCTTTAATCTTTCTGGTGTAGCTTTTTTCTGTACGATCTAGAAATGCCAGTCCGACTAATTGCTGCGTGATGGTACTGCCGCCTTGTACGATATGACCAGCCTTGATATTCGCGACCATTGCACCGGCGATACGAATAGGATCCACACCGTTATGACTGCGGAATCGTTGATCCTCAATCGCGATTAATGCGTTCACTGCGTTTGGGGAGATTTCGTCATAATTGACAGGAACCCTGTTTTCCTCAGCGTGCAAATTACTTATTTGATTGCCGTCTTTGTCTAGAATGACACTGGTCACAGAGTAGTTGTCCAAATCTACACTGTCCAGATCAGGGACATCCTTGGCAACACTTGCCCATACACCGGCAAATATACCGCAGCCAACAATGACACAGACAATGATGAGGGCAAACAAAATTCGAAACCAGTGGATTTTATATTTTCTTTTTTTCTTTTTTTGAGAAGTGTTTTGACTTCTTCTGCTTTCAGTCATAAAAAGACCTCCTTTGACGAATTTCATTATATCACACATGTGATAAATAGGCAAAAGTTTTAGTTAGATTCTGGTGCATAGTCATGTAATGAATGGGAATACTAAGAAAAAAAGGAGGATACTATGAAAAGACTTCCATTACAGAAACCACAAACTATGGTTTCTCCCTCTTCTGAAAACTCTGCACCAAAATGTCCCATTGCCAACAGCTTAGAGCAAAATATGCGATGGTTGCAGGAGCGCTACATCCGTTGCAGTGATTTGGTTTATCGACAATTTACCATAAGCGGATTACAGGAACTGCAAGGAGCAATTTTTTATTTTGACGGTATGACTAACAGCAGAGTGGTACATGACAATATTTTGCAGCCTCTTTTATTAGACGCAGAATTTATTAATAATGATGCAAAAGATGCAGAAAATCTTCAAAAATATTTTTCTTTTGTTAAACAGCGTTTACTACCTGCAGGCGAGATCACCATAATTGATGATTTAGAGCAGGGTGCATTGTCTATGATGAATGGAGATGTGCTGCTTTTATTAGATCGTTGCGAGCAAGCTTTTGTGGTTGATGCTAAGGGATTTCCGCAACGTTCAGTGAGTAATTCAGAAAATGAAGTTGTATTGCGTGGTCCGCAGGAAGCTTTTACTGAACCATTACGCGTAAATACCGCATTGATTCGTCGACGCTTACGCACCGATCAATTAAAGTTTGAAGAATTTATATTAGGACGTTATACACAAACGACAGTAGAACTTGTTTATTTGGAAGGTGTGGCCAATGATAATATTATTGCCGAAGTGCGACGCCGTTTAGACAATATAAAAAATGTGGACAGCATTTTAGATGGCAGCTGTGTAGAGCAATATATTGAAGATGCTCCCTTTTCCGTGTTTCCCCAACTGCAATATACGGAGCGACCGGATAAAGTAGCAGCTTCCTTACTAGAAGGCCGGGTTGCTTTGGTTATAGATGGATCTCCCAATGTATTGCTTTTGCCATTGATGTTTATACAGCTTTTACAGTCGCCAGAGGATTATTATAATCGAGTAGTTTCCGGCACGTTTATGCGTTGGATTCGTTATATGGGTTTGTTGATTGCTGCTACCCTTCCTTCTCTCTATGTGGCAATTACTTCCTATCATCCAGAAATGCTGCCGCTTAGTTTACTGCTCAGCATTGCGACAGCACGGGAGGGGGTTCCCTTTCCAGCTTTTGTAGAAGCGTTGATTATGGAATTGTCTTTTGAATTATTGCGGGAAGCTAGCATTCGGTTGCCAGGAGCCATTGGAAATACCATTGGGATTGTAGGTGCTTTAGTGATTGGAGAGGCAGCGGTGAGTGCCCATTTAGTAGCTCCACAGATGGTAATTGTAGTGGCGATCACAGCTATTGGCTCCTTTACGGTGCCTTCTGTTGAAGCATCCTATCCTATCCGTTTGATACGATTTCCTTTGATGCTGTTAGCTGCGGCTTTTGGTTTGTATGGTGTTATGCTGGGCTTATTGGCTGTTTTGGTACATTTGGTAAATTTGCGTTCCTTTGGATTTCCGTATTTGGAGCCACTAGCGCCTTTAAAGCTGAATGAATTACGGGATGTACTTGTCCGTGCGCCGCGTTGGCTGATGATGCTGCGACCGCAGTTCAGAGAACCTGCAAAGCAGACAGAGTTTTCGTTTACGCGTGATTTTTGGCATCGTAGAATTCAGCCAATCAAACAGAGAGGGGATCACAGCCGTGGGCAGTAGTAAATTGATTTCGAGCAGAGAGTGTTTTTGTATTGTGCTGTTATTGCAGCAAGGTGGAGTGTTTTGGATGCTGCCCTATTTTCTTATCAAAGGAAACGGAACGGCAGGGGTACTTGCTTTGCTTCCTGGATTATTGTTAGGTGCGATTATTATTACAAGCTGTGCCTTTTGGAATAAAACTTGCGAAGGATATACATTGTTTCCTGCTTTGACAGAAATGCTGGGCACATTCCTGGGTAAAGCAGTGGGTTTCGGTTTTGTGCTGTTTTATGCCAGCTTTGCGGTGAGTTGTCTATATGGCTTTATCGAAGTCATTAATGGCCATTTATTGTTGGAAACGCCACGTATGGTAATTGCAATTGGTATTTTTTTGCTGGTGGGTGTACTAAGTTGGCATGGCTTAGAGGATATCGCCCGTACTGCAACACTGTGCGCTAGTTTAGTGTTAGTGATTTCGTTGCTGATGCTGATGGGCAGTAAAGGTGTTTTTTCAATAGAAAATTTGCTGCCTGTACGGCTTGGTGAACCAGAAAGTCTGCTGATAGCCATGAGGCAAAGCTTTTTCGCCTACGGAGGTTTATTGTCTCTGTTTATGGTCTATCCAGCGCTGTCGAGGAATGCTCATGTTTCCAAAAAATTGATGCTGGCAATGGGCGTGTCCTCTGTGGCGGTTTCTTTATGGATTATTCTGGCACTGGGAGTATTTGGTCAGTACAGTACAGGATCTATGATTTGGTTACCTCTGGAATTAGCTCGCATGATACAACTCAGTTCTTTTTTGGAGCGCACAGAAGCTCTGTTTGCAATTTTATGGATGGTTGTGGTTGTAGCAAATGGAGGTATGTTGGTCTGGTGCGTGACAGAAGGCGTGCATCAGCTGTTTGGAAAGAAAAAAAATAGTTGGCTGCACTGGGGTACAATTGCCCTGCTGGTGGGAATGGGTATGCAGACGAAAAATGTATTGGGCTTGCTGCAACTGCAGCAAAAATTGTCCATGCTGAGTCTGTTTTGGATTCCCATTCTGCTATTGTTTGTCATAGTAGGCTCTTTGCGTTATCGGCATCGCCAACGGAGAGAGGAGGGGCTGGGATTATGAAGTTTTCTTCTCTGGGAAAATTGCTATTGTTCGTTTGCTTTACAGCTGCCTTTTGTAATGGCTGCTGGGATAGAAAGGAATTCAATCAACTTGCCATTGCTCAGACTATTGCCGTTGATTATGAGGATGGAGAATATCAGTTGACAGTACAGTTGCTTATGCCTAATACTGCGGAAGAGACGATATCCAGTAAAAATATTTGGATTATTGATGGCAAAGGAAAATCTGTAGGGGATGCCATGGAGAACCTGGCACTTCGTGCTCCAAGAGAGCTGTATTTGAATCATTTGGATATTGTCCTTTTGGGAGAAGGTTTGATGAAACAGGATGTAGGGCAAGGCTTAGAATATTTGATGAAACAACACGTTCTGCGCCGTCGGACCAGTTTGCTGGCTACAGAAGGCCGTGCAGGGGACATTGTGCAGGCACAATCAGATTTGGCAGAAGTGGATATCTATTATCTGGCTAATTTGATACGAGATCAAAGACGGCATGTAAAAGAAAGCGAGACAATTATTAACGATTACTATATTGCCATGGATAACCACGTGCAGGAAACCTTGGTAATTCCTAAAGTTGCTTTAGCAGGGGAAAAGGAAATCAAGATGGCGGGTGCTGCATTGATTCGCGATAGAAAATTGTTAAGCTGGGTGGATCAGGAATGGTTAAGTACGTATTATTGGATAACTGGAGGCAAAGAAATCATAACGCTACAAAATGTGGGCGCCCAACATTATGATATCACATTAGAAGTTAGAAAAGAAAAATACAAATGGAAATTGCTTTCTGAGGAGCCGCTGCAAGTAGAGGTGACATTTCGGGGAACTTTATATATGACAGAAAATGATAAATCGGCAGAGGGACTATCCTTGGATGAGCTTGAAACCTTTAATGAACGTATGAAAAAAGTAGTGGAAGCAGAACTGACCAGCCGGATTGAACAGGATATTGCGCAGATGCAGGAGCAGGGAGCAGATATCTTGCATTTAGGCCGCTGGCTGTATGCTTGGCATCCTGACTTGATGCCAGAAAAAACTTGGGCGGAGGCATTTTCTAAAATAAAAATTGCAGTGAAAATGGAAACAAATTTGGAGTTATATGAATTAAAATAATACTTTTCTAATATACTGTATCAGAAATCAGCTGGCATGGACAGACTAATTTGTCTTTTGGGCTGTAAAGAATACGGAGGGAAGTAGCATGAGAAAACTATGGATAATTGCATTGTTGGCAGTGGTGCTGATGAGCGGAGCAATGGGTTGCAACCGCGCCAGTGAAACACTGTCACAGCTAAAACAGGATTTGAAACAGGACGTGGCCTTGAATACAACAGACGGGGAAAATAATGCGTCTCAGGAAAATCAACTGGAGGTCCCGGACCCTAATGACATTACCATTGAAGAAACCTATGAGCCGGTACAAACTATGGGTGACGCGGTGCAGGAAGTGACCGTGAGTCTCTATTTCGCCGATGCAAATCAGGAAAAACTGGTGAAAACAGAAAAAAACATTCCAAAAGTGGAAGGCATGGCGCGCGCTACCATAGAAACCCTTTTGGAAGGACCAGATGTGGGAAGCAATTTGGTTGCAGCAGTTCCCAGCGGCACACAACTTTTAGACATTAATGTGAAGCCCGATGAGAAAAAATGTATTGTGGATTTTAGTCAAGAGCTGCGCAATCAATTGGCCAGCAACGGTAACAGTGAAGAGCTGGCGATTTATTCCATCGCCAATACATTGTGCCAATTTGCCACCATTGATGAAGTGGAATTTCGCATTGAAGGGCAAACCATCACAACATTGGCCGGAGCCTCTGATTTGAGCAAAGCCATAACTGCTAATGCTGCTATCGTGCAGTGATTGTAAAGCTCTTGGGCAGGTGTGAGAGCTGATTTGGGGCCAGTGTGTACGTGTATACGAGAGTAGGGAAGAAAGGGAATCTCTCTTCTTCCCTATTATTTTTATGTTGTGTCTTTTTCTACTGCCTATTTAGCAGCAATTACTCTTAAACGTTTATAATCGGCAACCCAGCAAGTGCCATTCCAGAGGCTACTTTTTATCTTACTGCTCATAGTGGATAAAACGTTATATTGCTGTTCTGGTGTGAATTGTCCTAATTCACTTTGAAAAAATTGGATTGCCCAATTGTACAAGCCTTGGTCGCCGTCTTTGAGCGGCGTAGGTCTATCATAGCTATATATTTGCTCTATTAAAAAACCATTTTTCGCTAAAAGCTGTTCAAAGCTGCTTACAGTAGGAAAATTGAATTTTGACACATATTGTATACCCATTTCCTGAAGGGCATAACGAAAGCCGTTTTCTATTGTAGAGATATTTCCGTGGGCTCCAAACTCACATATCAATTTGCCGCTTGGTTTTAAGGCCTTATAGATTTTCTGCAGCAAAAGATTATGATTGTCAATCCAATGAAACACTGCATTGGAGAAAATAATGTCCCATTCACACGTATAGTCGATTTCTAATGCATCGACAGTGGCAAAATCTAAATGTGGAAAACAATTTTTTGCTTCATGAATCATGGTATCAGATGAATCAATTCCCAACACATAATTGCACCTGTCTGCTAATTGATTGGTTAATGTTCCGGTTCCACATCCTAAATCCAATATTTTGTCTGTGCCAGCCGGGACAAATTCTAAAAGACTTTTCCCGTATTCTGATACAAAATTTTGACTATTGTTATATAATTTTGAGTCCCATTTCATCTTTTTTCTCCTTAATTTTATGAAATTACACTTTAGGATAAAAAACCATATTATAAATAACACAAGAATTGTTAAAAGGGTTATTATACGCATGAAACATGTCAGCTTGAAAGCGAAGTGTCTGATTTTCGTTCAGTATTATTCTTTTGTCCCCTACTATCATTTCTACTGAACTGTATACGACAAAAACATATTCTTCCACACCATTGGAATGGGCTTTTGCTGTATGCTGGCAGCCGGGGGCCAATTCAATATAGTAAATTTCGATATTCCTATTTGGGTCAAATGAAAAAATAGGGTAAGCTATCATTTTTCCATTTGCTTCTACAATAGCTTCTTTAGAGCGAATATCTACTACGGTACATTCCTTTTCTTTTTCTTCCAATAGAGAAGACAAGGGTATTTTTAACCCAACAGCAATTTTCCATAAGGTTGTAATGGTGGGAGAGGATTGCCCTCTTTCGATTTGCCCCAACATAGGTTTACTTACATCTGTCAGTTTTGAAACTTCATCAAGGGAGAGTTGTTTTTCTAACCTAATTGACTTTAAACGTTTTCCTACAATAAATGGTGTTTCCATTTATGCCTCCTTGTATGTTATATAATTATTTTTAGATATTATAACATACAAAAAGAGCGCAAAGCAAGGATTTTCATTATAATGGCAAAAAGAAACTTCCGATTTGACTGCTTATTTTTTATTTGGATGATTTAGTACCCGTTTGTATGTCCGCAATGTTTTTTTCTTATGCATACAGTATAAAGAAAAAGGGTGCGTTGACAGTTTGCGCAGAATATATTATTCTTTATATAAGAAACTGCGTGGAGCAGATTATGTTAATAGTGCAATGAACTATGCAGAAACGGGGGAAGTATAAAATGAAAAATATAGATTGGGCAAATATCGGTTTTGAATATATTCAGACCGATCAGCGTTATGTTTCCAACTATAAAGATGGAAAATGGGATGATGGGTGTTTAACTCATGATGCCAATGTAGTAATCAACGAATGTGCTGGTATTTTGCAATATTGTCAGGAATGCTTTGAAGGTTTGAAAGCATATACCACAGAGGATGGCAGCATTGTGACATTCCGACCGGATTTAAATGCGGAACGCATGATGGATTCCGCTGCGCGATTGGAAATGCCGCAGTTCCCGAAAGAACGGTTTTTGGCTGCAGTGGATGCTGTAGTAAAAGCGAATGCGGAATGGGTTCCTCCTTATGGCAGCGGTGCGACATTCTATTTGCGTCCGTATATGTTTGCTTCTGGTCCGGTAATCGGGGTGAAGCCTTCTGATGAATATCAGTTCCGCATTTTTGGCACGCCGGTAGGTCCATATTTTAAGGGCGGTGTAAAACCGTTAACATTATGTGTGAGCGATTTTGACCGTGCAGCACCTCATGGTACTGGTCATATCAAAGCAGGACTTAACTATGCGATGAGTTTGCATGCTCACAGCGTTGCCCATGGGGCAGGTTATGATGAAAATATGTTTTTAGATCCGGCAACTCGTACTTATGTGGAAGAAACAGGTGGTGCTAATTTCCTGTTTATTACGAAGGACAATGAAGTAGTTACGCCAAAATCTGATTCCATTTTGCCATCTATCACGCGCCGTTCGCTGGTGTATGTGGCAGAGCATTATTTAGGTTTAAAGGTTACCCAGCGTCCGGTGGCTCTGGCTGAGTTGGCTGACTTTGCAGAATGCGGACTGTGTGGTACGGCAGCAGTCATTTCTCCGGTGGGAAAAGTGGTAGACCATGGGAAAGAAATTTGCTTCGCCAGTGGGATGAGCGAGATGGGTCCTATTACGAAAAAATTGTATGAAACTTTGACCGGAATCCAGATGGGCCGCATTGAAGCGCCGGAAGGTTGGATTCGTAAAATCATGTAAAATAGCTACATGACGGTTGTATTTCTGTAAATGTGATTTACAATCTATCAAATCCATGTGATATGCTTAAGGGAAAAAATAACACTTCACTGCTAATAAATTGCAGTAAAGTGTTATTTTTTGTAAAAAACAGAGAAACAAAGAGGTTGCCTTTGTTTCTCTGTTTTACTGAATGAGATAGACTTAAAAAGAAGTCAATTATAATTTATATGGGATGAGAAATACAGGCACCCTTTATGAATTGGATTCTTTATTGATTTTTTGTTCTTTGAAATATAGAATCATTTCATTGGTGAGGCTGACGTGATCAGCTTCCATAGGCAACTCATTTCGGCGCATCCAGACAGCCATAGATAATTCCTCTTCTTCCAGCTGAATTGTCTCGTCATCTCCGTCCAGCTCAGCAAAAAAGCCAAACAGCAATGAACTGGAATGGGGCCAAGGTTGACTTTTATAATAATGAATGTTTTTCACATGGAGGCCGACTTCTTCCCAGACTTCTCGTCTTACTGTGTCTTCAATGGTTTCGCCGATTTCAGCGAAACCAGCCAGGAGGGCGTAGTCTTTGTAGTTACGGCCATTGTATTTAGACAATAAAATTTTATCTCCATGGGTAAGACCGATGATGACTGCGGGACAAATCTGCGGATAGATCATAGCGTTACAATGGGGACAATGCATCATCCGTTCTTTGGTGTCGGGCTCTAATGCGGTACCGCAGCGGCCGCAAATACGGTGATGATTGTACCAATTATGCAGCTGATATCCGACTAAACCGGCATAAGCATAATGTTGCGGCGTTAATCTGCGCAGTGCATAAATACTCTGCATCTGAAAAGGCGCTTTTGCTGGACATTCCCTTTGGTTGAGCCAATAAAATCGTTCTGCGCCGATGGAAAATAGATAAATCCATTGGGGCGTTCCTTTTTGGGTTAAATCAGAAAACCGCGGAAAGGTGATGGTCTCTCTCTCTTGCTTTAATAATACTTGACCGCTGTCATACCATAAAATAAAGCTGTCAGCCTCAGGAGGTTGGGGAGTATAATGATTATCGAAATGATATGGAAAAATATCTTGAATCACGAAAAGCGCCTTCTTCCTTTAAAAAATCACTTCTAGTATAGTATAAACTATTAAGGAAAGCAAGTTTTTGCCGCCCTCTTAGGTGTTTTCTAATAAGGGTGTTAAAAAAATTGCAAAATAGTTCTTTGGTTGCATGACAAAAATGAGAGCATCAAGGCAATATGAAATAACTCAATTTTGGGCAATAAAAAACGAATGTTAGCAATATTTCTCAAATACTATGCCAACATTCGTTTTTTTATGTTTCTTATTGGTTATTTGGGTCAAAATATAGCTAATTTATCTTGAAGTGGCTTCTGCTTCAATTTCTTCCAATGATCTCTGTGCAGTTTTGCTGCCCCAGAGTAAACATATTATCGCTGGAATAATATAAAATAAGGAGTTTATTGCAGAAACATTAAACATTGGACTAATTCCATTCATTGCCATAATAATGGGAACAACAGGTGTTACAACGCCAATCAACAAGCGGGACACGGACATTACAAGCCCTGTGCCGGTGCTGCGATATTTGTTAGGCATATTTTCAGCCAGGTATGTCCAATACATAGTAGTTGCTCCTGTGGCACAAGCAGCCCGAACTAAATTGGTAATCATATAAGCTGCCACTGCAACTGCTGCTGTACCAGCAAAGATTGTTGGCATTAAACCACTTATGATACAGAAGGTTGCTGCTAAGAACAACATAATCACAATTGGAATTTTACGTCCACCCATATCGGAAATTTTCGAAGAAATTAGGTCGCCCAGTGGAGAACCAAAACATCCCAGAATGGAGAATGCTAAAACGAGTTGCAAATCGTAACCCATTTGCACCAGAATTAAAACGATCCAGTTAGCCATAAAGAATCCACCGACCACGCAACCAATAGCCATAATCATCAAAGCTAATGTACTTCCAATTTGTTTTTTGCTGAATAAGAAGCTCAAAGTTTCCATTGCACTGACTTTACTATCTACACAAGCAGTACCCTGCTTTGCTAAGTAGGAAGGTGCACCTGACATTGTTTCTACGATTTTATCGGCATCTTCATAACGTCCTTTTGCTACCAACCATCTTGGGCTTTCATAAAGCCATTTCAAACCAATCGGGAATAAAATAATCCCCAAACCACCTAATAAAAACATGATTCGCCAAGCTTCTGGGCTGCGAGGTACAACAGCAGCTGAAAGGATTATCCCAAAAGGAATCCCTAAAGAACCAGTCGCGGCCATTAAGCCCTGGTATTTTCCGCGAGAATGTGCAGGCATCATTTCTGCAATATATACCATTGCAATAATATTCATTCCAATAATCCCAAACCCAGTAAAGAATCTGCATAAAGCAAATAAAGCGTAATTGTTAAATAGCGCATTTCCTAAGGATGCAATGGAAAAAATCAATACATTATAGAGTAATGCTCTTTTTCGACCAATTTTGTCGGCCATCCAACCGCCTAACAGCCCACCGAAAAACATACCATAAAAAGATAACGATGATAATTGAGAGATCTGTTCATTGGTTAGCGCAAAGGTCGCCTGAACTGAAGCGGCGATAGAGCCAAATAAGTTCATATCCATCATATCAAAAAAGTAGCACACTGAAAAAATCCAAAACATGTGCTTGTGCTTTATGCCAATTTTCTCCATATTGTCGAAATACAAACATTCTTGTTGTGTCATAAAGGATTCCTCCTATCCCCTATTCAAAAATTTTAATAAGTTTCTCCGTCCCTTTATATTTTGGGGTGAATAAAGGGACAGAGTAGAATGGATTACTTTTTGGGGGTTACATTTTTACTGTAGTTTTTTATTATTATATTTTTTCTGTGAAAATTTGATATGCTGGCGCACCTTCACACTCGGCAGGAATATCAACACCCAATAAAACTGCTGCTGTTGGCGCCACATCCACTTCACGAATATATCTTGTAGTACGATAATTTTTCTTGATCCCAGGACCGGCCGCTAAGAAAATTGGCGATAACGATGTATCGTTATAACCACAAGCAGTGGATAGACCATTGCCATGATCGAAACAGTAATCGTCATGCACGAAAAAGACAATATCTGCACCCATTGGACCGCCTTGCCCCAATAAAACTGCATCTTTGTTGTGCAGTGCCAAGGACACGATGCGATGACCTGTTTTTACATCCTTGTAATTGTACAAATCTGTAATAATTTGTTCTTCCAATTCGTATTTATCCGCCGGATCTACAATTCCATGGGGCTCCCGACCTTTTAGGTTGATAAAAATACTGTTGGAACGAGTTTGGATTGCTCGGGTTTTTTCCCAATCTACTTCCGGCAAATCTTTTCTGTTTTCATCTTTTTTCAATACGGTATATCCCATACTTCTCAATGGATCCACACAAATTCCGCAGCTTTCGCCAATTACATGGGCTTCTTCCTGAGGACAAATCTGCGCATGATCTGAGAATAAAACAATGGTCCAGCCGTCATCAATTAAATGCAGGAAACTTCCAATATAGTCATCTGTCAATGCATAAGTTGCCTCCGCATATTTGACTGCCTGTTCTTCACTGATTTTTGATGTGGCACGCTTTTTCAAATATTTCATATAATTATGCCCTTCCAAGTCAGGCCCATGATAATGAGAGAAAATTACCTCTGCACCATGCTCTTCTATCATATAATGTAGCGCTTTTGACTGCCATTGGGCTGCCATACGCCACTGTTCATGATTGCATTTTAAAATCATTTCAGGGTCATTGCCGGTCATTTGACTGGTAGGTACTACCGGACCAAATTTATCGGTGATTTCTTTGAACAGAGAACGGGGCGTCCAAACAGAATCATCCTCACAGGACATTCCTCGAGAAGCCCAAACGCGCACATAACTGCCATCTTCCGCAATTTTCAGTACGCGGAATGTGCGATGCACTTTTTCCAATGTGCCATCTTGTTTTGGCAGAACGTCCATCACATAAGGTGTAAAAACGTCATTTTCCAGCACATAGATTGGCGTGTCGTTGACTTTATCTGCATACATTGCAACCTGATCATAGACACCATTCTCGTTTTTCAGAAGCAAACAATAACGAACCACTTTGCCCAAACCGGACAACATGATAAATTCTTTACTATCTTTCGGTACTGCAAATTCCCATCCCTGAGGCGGATAAATCGGAGAAATAGAACAGGTAGTTGGGAAATCGGCTAAATCCCACATCAAGCCCTTTCCGCTAAATTCTTTTTCTGGCTCTTCAAATTGCAGCGAGTTGGTTACAAAATGAAACGGCACTTGATATCCATCTACACCTATATTTTCAGCATACTCTTTTCTGTATTGTTCTAGCATCGCCTGTGCTTCCGGTGTTCTTGACATTTTTTGCGGTGTGCCTAGAAAAGTCAGGGTTTCGTCTCCTTCCACAAAGGATTCTCGCACCGACATTGGCATGTAAGATGGCTTCTTTGCTTTTGTACTGGCAATAAACACAGTGTCAAAATCCCGTTCATTAGAATTGGCACAAACCGCACCTGGACTGGAGCCATCCACCGTAATCAAATTTTCATAGTCAATGGTCGGCGGCCATGCCCCGCCAGGCCAGTGCCATACCACTGTTTTTTTCCCAGCCTCCGCAGTAATGTTCCACAATGGCTGAACTTTTAGAAAATTGGATGCGAAAGCAGCATAGGTGATTTCTAAATCTTTACCGGACAAATTGAAATCCACAATTCCATGGGTCATGGGATAGCAACCAGTACCCAATGTAGCCCACATTGGCGGTGTAATGGTAGGCACTGCACCTAACAACATCAAATCCTCGCGGCAAGAGCCCATTTCCATCATTTTTTTGGTGTTCGGCATTTTCCCTTCCGCAACCAGCCGCTTGGTAAAACGGGGGTCCATACCATCAATGCCCAGCATTAATAATTTGTCTGTCAATCCTTGTTTTCGTAGCATTGCATCACGTCTCCCTATAAATAAATTTGTCTTATATTAAAAATAATATCTTGTATAAATTATATTCTCTGCATTATCACTTGTCTAACAGGGAAAGAAGGACAGTGATTGGTAGGATACAAGAAAAACTTTGCACTGTAGCTTAATGTGACAAATTAAACCATTAACTCCCAAAATTTTTTTATGTTATAATCAAATTATTATTTCCCTGGGAGGCTCCTCTATGAATTCTGAACAGTTACGACAACTGATTGATATTTCTAAAACTGGCTCTATTCGCATGACAGCCAAAAGATTATATATCAGTCAGCAAGCGGTTAGTGAATCCATGAAGCGACTGGAAAAAGAATTGAACTGTACACTGCTAAATCGCTCCAAAAATGGAGTTACCTTGACTGATGATGGGAAATTTGTGCTTAAGTATGCCCTCTTGGCAATTGAGCAGTACAACGTGCTTTTACAGCACTTTGAGAGCAAAGCTTCTCAAACACATATTTACGGAACATTAACGATTAGCACTGCACCCATCGCCTCCAACACGATTTTGGTTAATCTGATTCTAGAGATGTACAGTCATTATCCTGACATTACCTGTTATCTGCAAGAGCAATTCACAGAGAATATAATTGATTCTTTGGTGCAAAAGGAAATTGATTTTGGCATTATTGGTGTTTCAGCCGATGATTTTTCTAGTCGAAACGATTTCAAACAATTAAATAGTGAGCCAATTTATTTTCAGCAATTATATGTGGATTCTCTAGTCTGTGTGATGTCTCAAAATAATCCTCTTTCTGTTTACCAATCACTCTATATAAAACAATTAAGTACAACGAAATACACTCTGTATCATTGCAGTAATATGGATATGATTAATTTGAATCGACAAAACTGTCTCTTGATTTCTAACAATACAGCACTCCATCAAAAATTCATGCAAGAAAACAATACGATTTGCTGTCTGCCAAAACAGACATTTAAAACGCTTTATTCCGACAAGCAATTCGTTGCTGTTCCCATTGTTGATGCGGCACCGGTTATATTTTATCTACTCTATTTGGACACTGAAGAAATTTATCAAAATCCAGTCTACCGTGCATTTATTCATACAACCATGCAAGTATTTCAAAATCATGAACAAAACTAAGAACGGATAAAAAAATAGGGATTGCTAGGCAAAAATAAGTAGGTTGGTAGAGGTTTATATCAGATATTATGTGTAGTAAATCTCTATTTTTTATTTGCTCATAAATTAATATGCTGTAGATTTTTCATCTTTTAGAAGACAATATAGACAAAAAAGACGAAAGGGAGGAAAAAAGGTATTGACAAGGGAGTGAAGAGGTGGTAAG
>OFFL01000282.1_pt1 | contig 58393 bp, 46 predicted proteins | sample 1521391 | NCBI WGS metagenome assembly OFFL01 (sample SAMEA3504082, study PRJEB24116) | mouse gut metagenome | biome: mouse gut; feature: mouse-associated habitat; material: faeces | place: Denmark | collected 2011
TTGCCGTGTGAAAAATTTATTTTTCACACTATCTTCTATGCAATTCAGTAATGTACAAGCACTGTCTTCTGCGGGATATCGTTATGCCCTCCCATGCAGACAATGCATGCCCGAAGCTCTGGGAACAGGCAGACTTGTGGAGACCGATAAAACATCTCCTCTCTGTCGTCCTGAATCACTTCTTGATACAGTAATGAGAAATCCGATGTCTGCCAGACCGCAAACTCCATCTGGGTCTTATCTAGGGCCGCCGTGACATAGACCGATCCATCATCGGAAAAGAAAGGTCCGCTTACCGGCAGTGCGCTTACCTTCTCCGTATTGTATGCCGCCTTTCCCGTTTTCGTATCAATCACGCCCATTCCTCCCTCAAAGAACAGGCTGTCTTCTCCAAACAGCAGCTTTCCGCCGCTATACCCTGTCGCCGTGCCAAAATCATATTGCAGGATATGGTTTTCATAGCCTTTGCCGTCTATGCCAACCCGCCCCCATGACGGAACCGATGTGCCATTCTGATTCGTATCGCCGTTAAACACAATATGACTATTGTCTTCATCAAAGAAGAGCGCTGAAGCTCCCAACAGATCAATGTTGTTTTCGCTCGTCCACAAATCCATCACTTTCTGTTTCTTCTGGCTTTTGAGATCGTAAAGGTTCATTCCCTCCCAATTATCGCAATAGGCAAGCAGTGTTCCGTCATGTGAAACAGTCCATTCAGCCAACGCTGCGGTCGATACAATATCATTCAAAACCATTCTCCGTGTCTCCTTCAGAACGGCATCGTAAAAAATACACAGACATTCCATGTCCCCTTCGAAACTGACTCCCAACATCTGTGTCCCCTCTTTCTCCGCATCCTCATAGGGTAATCCACTTTTGGGCACACCGATCGCACAATATCCATCCTTATACGGATAAAAGTCAATCATATTCCAGTCTTCCGTCTTCGTCTGTGCCACGATCTGTGCCGTAACCACATCATAAAGATATAGCATATCTTCCTTTAAAGCCAGAAGCGTATTTTCCTTCCCCTTCCAGATCTGTATGCTCCGGCCGTCAAATAATTCCCCGTTCAAGGCCGCCACACTCTTATCCTGTCTACCCTTCGGCGCAGCCTTCGTTTCCACAAACCCCATTTCTTCCGGGTTTTGGCCGGACTCTGCTTCCTTCGCCATCACTCCTTCCGAAATCTGTCCTGTCGCATCCTTCACCCCACATCCAGCCATACAGACTACGGCCAGTGTCACTGCCAATGTTTTTATCCATTTGTTCTTCATAACATTCTCCTTTTTACCAGTTTTCTGCTTTTTTACCTACGGCCATGGAATCCCAAGTTCAGCCTTGGCATTCTCCAACCAGACAGGATTGATCGTTTCTCCCACTTTTCCTGACGTGAAATATCCCCCGACCCATGCCGGATTTTTACTCTCATCATATAGAAATTCCGCATAGCTAAACGTTTCTGGATCGCCGCCCAGGATCAGATAATGCTTGATCCCCTGGCTGTCCCTGTAATCATAAATATACGCCTGACTGTCGGAAATCTGCTCCGTAATGTCAATATTTTCTCCGTTCGCCGTAAACCAGAGGCAGCCATCCTTATATACTGCCGGCGCCGTCACATTTTCCGTGTCAAGCACAGCACTGGAAACCATATTCCCCTTTTCATCCACTGATTCCGTAAATATAGCATTGTTGGCAAAAGACATAATCCTGCTGATAATCCCCTCTCCGGTATATGCATATGCGGTTCCATTAGCCAGCACCAGCAGCAGGACCGTTGCTAACGCGACCGCCGGCCCCGAAATCCGTCTGTATCCTGTCGGGGTTTTTAATGTGCCCGCCTGCTTATTTCGCATTGCCTCTTCAATACGCCGGCTGCACTGCTCTGGCATTCTGATCTGTCCATATACTTCTTTCACTCTATTTTCCATTAATCAGACCTCCTCCTTTAACGCTTCTTCCAATATCCTTCTTGCCCGCGACATTCGCGTTGTAACAGCACTGTCAGAAATATGTAGTATCTCCCCGATTTCTCTAACCGTATATCCTTCATAATAGAAAAGATAGACGACGATACGATATTTGGGTTTCAAACTGCCGATACATTCCCAGACATCACTCTGTTCAGGCTGATCAAACACGATCTCTTCCCTATGTGCTTCTTCAAACGGCCCTGTCCTTTTTCTCCAAACCGAGCGCAGGAGGCTCCGGCACTGGTTGGCTGTCACCTGCATCAGCCATGCCTTCTCCTTGCCAGGCGTTAGGCTGCTTTGCTCCATCAGTTTCAGAAAGACCGTCTGACAGACATCTTCCGCATCCTGAATTGAATGGGTGTAACTGACCGCCAGCCTGTAGACATCATCCTTATAAAGACGGAACAATTCCATCACATCATACATGAATGCATCTCCTTTCTGCGTTTTTAGCTTCCGTGTTATTTTTCAATTTTGAGATCTCATAGATAAGACGCACCAGCCTCTCCTTTTGTCACAAACTATTTGTAATATTTATTTGCTTCTTTATTTCCCGTCTTCATATTGTATCATTTTTAGGTATTCGTCAACAAATGGGTTGGTCTTTTTATCCGGTTGAGCGCTGCTTTTTAGGAACTGGAGAAAGATTTGAGGACGGTTCACATATCCTGTATGTAAACGGCGCTTATCGTGGAGATACACCCATCGGAAAACTCATGCATGATTTTTCATGTACCAACGCGGCAGATATGTATTATGGGACTCTGGCAGACAGAGTTCGCTTTTTCAAGGAAAGTAAGGAGGGCATTTTAATCATGTGCAAAGTCATGGAGGATATGAGAAAAGAATCTTTGCAAGAGGGTCTAAAAGAAGGCGCAATAAATACTGCCAAAAGAATGTTGGCAGATGGAATATTGACACTTGAAAAAATTGCAGAATATGCCGGACTTCCTCTTGATGAAGTGAAAAAATTGAAAGCAGAACGTACAGCATAAAACAAAACTGTAGGCTGGGAATCTAAAACAGATTCCCAGCTTTTTTGCCCTGAAATGTACACTTTAACTGCTTGCACTGCTGTATTTTCGCAATGCTGTCTTCCATAAAACATGCGAAGCAGTAAAAAATAGAATCGGAGCTGCCGCGCCCCATATACAATCGGGAATAGATAATTCCCCCATCAAAAACAATCCTGGAAAATTTGTTATCACAAAAATCGGAAGGATGTACGTTCCTATACGGCGCATCCATTTCCCGTAAATTCGCGAAGGCATATTGTTAAAGTCCCAGAGGGCGCTGCTAATATCTGTAATTCCACCCACAGAAACAATCCAGAAACTCAAAAGATTGGGCAGCAGAAACAGGCTATATGTCAAAAGGCATCCACACACCAGATAAAAAATAAATCCGAGAATGGGAATCACTCCCACAGGCAGACCCGCAAGGTACCAGCCTGTTATAATCATAATCATTCCGACTATCAAATTGGGCAACAATAAGGCAAAGTCCAGCCGCCGCATTGTTACAAGAAACTGTAAAGAGATCGGCTTTACAAGATAAAGGTCTAATTCTCCTTGTTGGACCATGATAGGAATCGAACAAAAATTGCCGAAATACAGCATATAAATCCCCGTCATTAATACATATGTTCCTATAAACAATAAAATATGGTGTGGTGTAAGAATGCCAATATTTGTCCCTGCCTTATAAATAATTGCAACATAAAACAGTTTAATTATCATCCAGCCCATCTCCACGGTCATTCCTGTCACAAAATTAATGCGATACTCCAAAGAAGACATCAACGAATATTTTACAAAAACACCAATTAATTTTAAATATCGTCCAAACGTTCTCACTCTTTTGCTCCTTTCCTTGTCGTTTTGCTGTCATCAGCCGCCGACACTGGCGTAGCGTTTCATACCGTGCTTCCACATGAATGACCCCAAAGCAGCAAAAAATATAATCCAGCCAAACTGAAAAGCAAATCCACTCCAAATCTGTTCCCAGCCAAACCGTCCATTAATAATATTCACTGGGAACTGTGTGGTATAGCCAAATGGAAGCAGCTTAACCATCAGCTCGGCAAGTTGTCCAAAAATATCCAACGGAAAAACGCCGCCGCTTGCCACTGTCAGTACAATCTGAACTGTTCCAAACAGCTTATCCACATCGGTAAACCAAAATCCCAGCAAACCGATACAATAAAAAATAGAGAAATTTAGCGCTATCGCAAGCATCAAACTCAGCAGAAAGGCAAACACTCTTTGCATTGATAGATGAAGTCCCTGCCAAAATGCTGCTCCAATGATAATCACCATAACAGGTGCGATTATCATAAGCCTTGGTATCTTCTGCCCCAGAAAACGGAAAAACTGATACCATTTATACCGAACTGGACGAAGCAAATATTTATTCAGCCCGCCCATTTTGATATCCTCATTCATCTCTCCTTCAAAACCAGTACTTACTAATTGGGATACAATCACCGCAAGCAATGTATACATCAAAATGTGTTCCTGCTCATATCCAAAAATTGCAGCGGCATCCGAATGCCCATATAGATAATTCCACATAGTTGTCTGAAGAATCATTGGAAAGACTGCGCTTAACATACTTAGAAAAAAACTGACTCGGTATTCTAGCGCCCTTTCAACCCCCATCAAAAACACACAGCGATAACTGCTCATCTTTCACTCCTCCAACATTTTTCTTAAGTTTCTATATAAACTATCATCTTTCATGCTTTTGCAAAATCAGGCATAAAAACGAGCAATGCTTTCCTCAATTGGAATTTCCGTTACTGTGAAATCCTCCACATTTAAACTAGACAAAACGGCTGCCAGAACCTCCTTTATCTTTTCCTGAGAAACTTCCAAAACGGCCCCTGCTGCGCTTGTCTGCCGCACTCGTCCATACGTCTCCCATTTCATAGCAGATACCTCCTCGGCTGTCTTGACTGTGAGCAGTTTCCTTTTGCCCAAAAGCGCATTGATTTCTTTTAACTTTCCATCATAGACAAGCAGTCCCTGATTGATAATCACTGCCCTATCGCACAATGCCTCAATATCTGCCATATAATGGCTGGTTATCATCACGGTTGTATTCCACTGTTCATTGTATCTTTTGAGAAATTCCCGAATTTTTTTCTGAGAAATAATGTCAAGTCCTATTGTAGGTTCATCCAAAAACAAAATATCAGGTCTGTGAATTAAGGCCGCCAAAATCTCCATTTTCATTCGTTCTCCCAAAGAAAGGCGCCGCACCTGTACATTCAACAGATCTTTGACGTCGAGCATTTCAGAAAGTTCTGTTACAATATCGCGGTAAGTGCTGTCATCTACCCCAAAAATACATTTGTTTAAGTAAAAACTGTCACTTGCGGGCAAATCCCACCAGAGCTGGTTTTTCTGCCCCATGACTATAGAAATTCTTCGTTTAAATTCATTTTTCCGCTCCCAAGGGATAAAACCATCCACTTCTATCCGCCCACCTGTGGGATACAAAATCCCAGAAAGCATTTTTAATGTTGTCGTTTTTCCAGCACCGTTTGGGCCCAAAAATCCTATCATTTCTCCCTTTCCCACAGTAAAGGAAATGTCTTTCACAGCTTCTTTTACCAACATCTCCCTATGAAAAAGATTGTGTAAGGAACCCTTAATCCCTGTCATTTTCTTATAATAAGAAAATTCCTTTTTTAAATGTTCTACTCTAATCATCATGGTAGCCTCCTATTATAAGTTCCGCTCCTGTCCTCTGGCATTTTCCGGACACTCGCTGTTTTTTATTATGATATAAAATCCAAATGGCGGATATAGTTTTCAAACATATGTTTTATTTCTGGGTATCTCCGGCGGCTTATATACAAGCGCTCCCCATTGTCGAGCAAAACAGTATCTTTTTCAAGACAGCGGATATGGTACATATTGACGAGAAAACTTCTGTGTATTCTGACAAATCCCAATCCCTTAAGTTTTCTCTCACAGGTTGATAACGTCTCTGTTATGGGAAATACCTCTATTTCCGTATGGAGGCGAATATCATGATGTTCACTTTCCAGATAAAGTATCTCTTTTCTGGGAACCATTATCATTTTTCCATTCTGCGCAAACCCAATCCGTTTCATCAATGACGATTTCAACCGCCCTAATTTCCGAAAAGCTATTTTCAAATCCTGCTCTAAATCATAAAACCGTACCATATGGAAAAACGGCATTCCCAATGCTGCAAAAATATCCTCAACTCTATGTGCCGCATAGATAATCAACAGCGCTGGTTCCATCTGCCAAAGCAATTCTGCGTGGTGAAAGGCTGCTGTTACGTCCCGCCAAGCCAGTATTACGCAGGAAACCTGTTTCCAGTCTTCATTGTTTTCTTTGTAAATGGAATAGACAAAACACTCAAATCCTTCTCTGGCTGTCAGCAGTTCTATGGCATGTGCGATTGCTTCTCTATCCTCGTCGCGGTCAGCTAGTATTCCAATCTTAAGCATCGCCTTTTCTCCTCCGTCAACTTTTGCTGCAAAACGAACGCTACAGCGAACTTTTAGAAAGCGCTGTACTATTATCCCTCAATTTAACAAAACAATGAAATAATGGAAGGGATATTTCATTTATATTTGCTGTGCAAAATACCATTATGAAACCTCATAATCAAATTTTTCTCATCTTAGCAGACTCATTTCCCGAAATCAAGAGCCCCTGCCTCAATGGTATGAATCGCTACCTAAATGGTTGTGTGGGAAAGTTATTATTTTGCAGCTTTGGGAACGCGTAGGCCAAGCCGCACCAAAATAGACCTTGAAAATGAACATTTCGTGAAGGAAGCTCGATTGAAAAATCATGCATATGCTCTAATTTTTCAATCAGCAACTTAATATTTCCGACGTGTGTCATCGCAATAAACTGCTCTGACCTGTAAGACTCGCGTACAAGAGAATGAAAATATTCTAAATCGTTTTTAAAAGAGCGTTCTGTTGTTTCAAAACCGCAGGAGCAGGCGGCAAATCCCTCTTTATTCATCGCACCAAACATCGGATACATCCCATATGCATGTATCCGATCTCCAAGAATTGCTAGAACAGAAAGCACAAATTCTTGGTCTTGACAAAAATCATTACCCAAAATTGCAGTGAATGCCGGATCTGTGATGACCTTTATGGTTTCACACCGCAGTCCACACAGCCCTTCTTCAAATTCTTGATAAGCTTTTGTGCCTGGAACAAGCGGATCGGAAGCTTCCGCAGCGATTGCCAGACCTATCTTGCAGTATTATTTCCAGAAGTAGAAAGTTCTTCCCACATCGGAGAACTTAAAGAAATCATTTGTTTGTCCTTCTATTATAAATCGCTGCGCGATAGCTCTAAAGGGTTCCGTCGCTTCGACGCACTTGCAACGAGAGAAACTTTTATTCGAAAGGGCACTCTTAAACGTTCCTCTCGTGCGCCTTTGCGACTTCACTATTCAACAGTAATTTTTTTCAAACTTAACTTTCGCTGTATTCGTGCCATTTATATAGAATTTTTACTGCACGAAAAGAAACTGTCCAGAAATTTTTATTATGTTTACGTTCCTCCATAGATAGGTATATAATGAAACCAGGAGGTGATTTTTTGAAAAAAACACTGTTTGCAGATACCTTTCCCTTTTGGGATACTCTTTCAGATGCAGAAAAAGACAGCTTCATCACCAAAAGCATTGATGCAGCATATCACAAAGGGCAGCATATCCATCATTCAGAAATGAAGTGCAAAGGCATTATCATTGTATTATCTGGAATGATGCGCATTTATATGGTATCTGAGGAAGGAAGGGAAATCACACTTTTTCATATATATGCTGGCGACAGTTGTGTTCTTTCCGCGTCATGCCTTTTAGAAACCATTGCTTTTGAAATTATCATTGAAGCAGTTGGCGAAGTACACGCCGTTATCGTTCCAACAACAGTGCTTCTTCCAATTATCGACAGCAACCCCTATGTTGAACTTTTCCTGTACAAAAAGACATCTGAACGCTTTTCAGACGTTATGTGGACATTTCAGCAGATTTTATTTATGAGCACCGATAAACGTATCGCTGTTTTTCTTTGGGATGAAATGCTTCGTCAAAATCAGCAAGAACTTAAAATCACACATGATGAAATTGCCAAAAATATTGGCAGTGCAAGAGAAGTTGTGACAAAAACACTCAAATGTTTTGCCAAAGAAGGAATTCTACTACTCGGCAGAGGAAAAATAACCATTACAGATAAATCAAAACTTCAGAACTATATATAGCACTATTTTTTCCTGTTGTGTGACTTTGTTACATACAAAACCTTCCTTTCCTGTTTAAATGAGTACATAAAAGAATTTTCGAAATTAATTGCGACTTTACACTTTAGTGCTATCGCGCAGCGATTTAACATTATTTCTGCTAGTTTGTAAAGCCGCAAAGACACACGAAAGGAACTTTTATGTGTGCTCTTTCGAATAAAAGTTCCTTTCAGTACAGGTGTGTCGAAGCGACTTTACACTTTAGTGCTATCGCGCAGCGATTTATAATAGGAGGTTATTCATGAAACGTAGATTTAGTATGTTAATGGCAGCAGGTGTTCTGATAACTGCATTCAACGCAAGTACCATAATCACACAGGCAGCTCCTGTTGAAGGAATAAACTGTTTGGTGTTTGTCGATGCAAATGGTGATGGAATTTGTGATTATTGCGGAGTTCAGGCTGGTTTTGTTGATTTGAATGGGGATGGAATTTATGATACCTGGAATGCCCATGCAGGACATGGTTTGGGCGCATGTTTTGTAGATGCGAACGGCGACGGCATCTGTGACAATTGGAATGCAGTTACAGGCTGCGGATACGGCTGTGGGTATGGCGCTGGTTTTGTAGATGCAAACGGCGACGGCACCTGCGACAATTGGAATACTGCTGCAGGTTGCGGATACGGTGCTGGTTATGTTGATGCAAACGGTGATGGAGTCTGCGACAATTGGAATACCGGTGCTGGCTTTGTCGATGCAGATGGTGATGGGATTTGTGATTACTGGAATACCGGCGCTGGCTGCGGACGCGGTTACGGCAGAGGATATGGGTGCAGAAGAAATTGGAGATAAAACACAAGTTCAAAAATTCAATCTAGCTCAATAAACCTTGTAACCAGAACAATCACGCAGCTATTCGCAGAAATGGTATGGATAACGACAAGCGGCGAATGGAAACCATAAACCACTTGACAGATATTCTTGTTACCATAAACACCCTGCCGACCAGAGAAGCTGCTCAAAATCATAAAATGCGCAATGGATATGTATTATAGGATACTGGCGGACATGATAAGATTCTTCAAAGAAAGGCTGGTAAATATGCTTTAGAGATTTTTTATCGTCCGCCTCCTCTTCCTAGAATGTAACCACTATTATCTATTACACTTCAAGGAATTTTTTCAAGGACAAATATTTAGATTGCCTTTCCATTGAAATTCCGGCAATATAAATATTGGGGAAATTCTTTTGTTTCTTCCGTTTTCCTTCATGTCAACAATACGGATAGCTCCTACTTTCTTCTGTCCGATACAGATAAAAAAGTATTGCCTGATACATTTTTCTCAATTGTCATTATCACCATTCCTCCTAACGAATTTTTCTGAATTTCTCCAACTGATAATGCTGCTCATCATCCAGCTCTTTTATTCCATCTTTATATTCATATCCCTTTTTCCGATAACATTCTACCGCAGTAATAGAATGACCACCTCGCTTCTTTTCAGATTGCCATTGAGAACAGACACAAAGTACAGTATAATATTTCGTGGAATACTGGACATGGAGAGGAACAAAATGATACACATAGCAATCTGTGATGATGAGAAAGATTTTGTCACACACATGACAAGCCTGTTAAATCAATACGCCGCCGAAACCGGCGAAGAAATAAAGATAACTGCTTATTACGACGGCATGGAATTAATTGAAAAGTACGATACCACCATTGATCTGATTTTCCTTGACATTCAAATGCGGCTGGTGAATGGCCTGCGAGCTGCCGAGCGCATTCGCCAGATGGACGAGAAAGTCGGCATTATCTTTTTGACTACCCTCACCCAATACGGCTTAGAGGGATATAAATATCAGGCCGCCAATTACATCATTAAGCCGATGAAGTATGTCCGGCTAAAAGCGGAAATGGATTCGTGGGTAAAGAAACATAGGAAAGATGATAGCCCTTCTATGGTAATATCCAACGATACAGGGAGATATAAGATATTTCTAAAATCGCTCCGCTATGTAGAAACCTTTAACCGCAATCTGCTCCTGCATACAGAACAGGAAAATATTATCTGTTACAAGAGCATGAAAGAGATGGAACAAGCGCTGCAAGGCAAAGGTTTTATTCGCTGCCACACCAGCTACATTGTAAATTTATTTTATGTAAAGGGTGTGAATAAGCTGGAACTTGAATTGATTACTGGTGAGATTATCCCCATCAGCCAGCCGAAGCGCAAAGAGTTTATGGAACGTTTGGCTGATTATTGGGGGGATATGCTGTAATGTGGCTTTATAACGTGTTAGACATCGTGGCAACAATCACAGAAGCGGCTATTTTTTATGGAATGACTTTGTGTTTCTGTAAGACTTGCCGATTTCAAAAAGTAATCAGCAGAATTATTCCGCCGGTTGTTTATGCAATGGCGGTTATTGTTATGACCTTTTTTGTGGATATAGGGGCATATCGTCTTTTTGTGCTGCCGGCTTTGCTTATCGGATTAACACTTCTGTGCTATGAAGTGCCATTCCACAGGGCGCTGATTGTCATGGAGCTATCCTACCTGTTGATAATACCGTTTACAGAGTCCGTTGGGCTTTCTATTATGGATTTTGTTTATCACGGCGATATCATGACACAAGTGGATGGAACAGCGATTCTTAAATGGCAGATATATGTCTTTATCATGTTGCTAAGGTTATTATTTTTGATGGTTACCTGCCGCTTATTAAAGAATTTCAAATATGATATTCTGGCAAAAGATGCAGCGATTGTATCTATCAGTTTTCTTTTGGTTTTCGGTGTATCCTTTGCAAGCACTTATGGGTATTTGAATTTGAGAACATCCGATACATCATTATTGGATTTCATTACATCTGTACTCTGTGTCGTTTTTATTGTGCAATTTTTGTATTCCAGAAATGTGTCCTATCTCCGGGAGCAGGGGCAGCGGGACAAAATGCAGATTGCCCAGCTGCAACAGCAATTTGCTTACTATCAAGAGAAAATGAAAGATGAAGAACGGGTCCGCTCCATCTACCATGACCTGAAAAACCACTTGCTTGTAATGGAAAGCAGCCAGAACACAAAAGAAACACGCCAGATGGCGGAAACGCTGCGCGCCCAAATTGCGGACTACGAGGACTATGTGCATACGGGAAATGAATTTCTGGACATCATTCTGAAAGATAAGGCGTCAAAGGCTCGTGAAAAACAGATTGATTTTTCTGCTATGGTTGACTTTCACGGGATCGGCTTCATGGAGCCGCTGGACATCAGCACCATTTTCGGCAACGCCATTGACAACGCGATAGAGGCCAGCGAAAATCTGCCAAAGTCCAAGCGTCTGATCACTGTTAAGGCCGAGCGTGTTCGGGATATGCTGCTTATCACCATAGAAAACAATATGCTGTCGGGAAACCATCTCACAGAGAAAACCACAAAGAAAGACCGCTTTTTGCATGGCTTTGGTATTCCCAACATCAAAAAAGCCGTAGAGAAATATGGCGGCCAGTGCAGTTTCCAACAGGAAGAAAGAACCTATCGGTTGAACATCCTGATCCCATGCCCTTAATGGAACGACGCCGTCTCTTCGCAAAGCGGCGTTTTTCTGTCCTTATTTTCGGGGGATCTTTAGTTTTTTCATCGTAGATATTAGATTACGCATTTTCCATTGTGCCTTTCTTTTGCCCGGATATAATGAAAGCAAATCCAGAAAAAAAGTGAGGTCATGGTATATGAGTATTTTAAGCACAAAACAACTGACGAAACAATACGGCGACAAACAGAACATTGTGAAGGCACTGGACGGCGTAAACATTTCCATTGAGCCAGGCGAATTTGTTGCCATTATCGGCACATCCGGCAGCGGTAAATCTACGCTGCTGAATATGCTGGGCGGTTTAGACCGCCCCACTTCCGGGACGGTCAAGGTAGATAACTATGAGCTGGGCAAGCTGAAAGAGGAGGACCTGACCGTATTTCGCCGCCAGCGGATCGGTTTCATTTTCCAGAACTATAATCTTGTTCCTATCCTGAATGTGTATGAAAACATTGTCATGCCCATTCTGCTTGACGGAAAGAAGCCTGAGCAGAAGTTTATTCAAGAGATAGTTGCCCTGCTGGGCCTGGAAAAGAAGCTTTTGCATATGCCCAACACTCTTTCCGGCGGACAGCAGCAGCGCGTGGCGATTGCCAGAGCATTAGCCAGCAAACCAGCTATTATCTTGGCGGACGAACCCACCGGCAATCTGGACAGCAAGACCAGCGATGAAGTAATCGAGCTTTTGAAAGCCACCGGCCAGAAATTTCATCAGACCATCGTAATGATAACCCATAACCCGGAGATTGCGGAACAGGCTGACAGACGCCTTTGTATTGAAGATGGAAAAATCACAGAGTTAAGGCGGTGATACCATGAAAAAGCAAAAATCCATCATTCGCACTCTGACCAGCCGCAGCTTTAAGTCGAACAAAACCAGGAATCTTGTTGCCATTCTCGCTATTGTACTGACAACATTGATGTTTACGTCTTTGTTCGTCCTCTCGCAGAGCATGGTTAAAAATTTGCAGGATATGAATTTCCAACAGGCCGGGCATGACAGCCATTTAAGCTCCAGCACTTTGACTGATGAAGAAATGGAGAAGATCGTCACCCATGAAGCGGTTCGGGATTTTGGAAAAAGCATTGTAATCGGTATTGCCGAAAATGAGGAATTAACTGGCAGGCAGATTGAAATCCGCTATGCGGATGAAAATTATGCCGTTTCTGCTTTCTCCATGCCAACAGAGGGAACATTGCCGGTTAATGAAAATGAAATTGCACTGGACACGATCACCCTTGATAAATTGAGCCTGCCCCATGAATTAGGACAGGAAGTTACCCTGAAATGGCGGAAAGACTTAAACAGTGGAGAATATACCATAAGCAATTTTATCTTGTCTGGCTATTGGGATGGAAATTCTGCTGCTATGGCAAGTATGGCCTGGGTATCAGAATCCTTTGTTCATAGGGAATGTGCTGGCATCGATCAGGCGGCACAGTTGGAAAATGGGCAGGTTTTTGGTACGGGAATGCTTCACCTGAACCTTTACAGCGACAAAAATCTGGAACAGGCAGCGGAGCAGATTTTAATGGATACCGGCCTGACCCATGGTTCTCTTTCCCCCAACATAGCTTATGACGCCACCATGAACCAAAACATCATCCGTGAAATTATCCCTATGGCAATCTGTATGGTATTGGTCTTTGCCAGCGGTTATCTGATTATTTATAATATTTTCCAGATTTCTGTTGCAGGTGACATTCGTTTTTATGGCAGGCTGAAAACTCTGGGGACAACGAAAAAGCAGCTAAAGAAAATCATTTACGGGCAGGCTAACCGCCTATCGCTGATCGGTATTCCTATCGGGCTTGTGATCGGGTATCTGCTGGGGGCTGTGTTAGTGCCGGTAATGATAACCGGCGTGACGGGAGAAGCGAAAACGGCTGTCAATCCTTATATTTTCGTTGGCGCTGCGCTGTTTGCCTATGTGACTGTATTGATCTCCTGCATGAAGCCCGCTAAAATTGCTGGCAGGGTTTCTCCAATGGAGGCGCTACGCTACACCGATACAGGAACAAATAGCAAACGGAAAATTAAGAAAAGTACGATTGGTGCAAGTATCCCGAAAATGGCGCTGGCAAACTTAGGACGGAACAAGAAGCGTACCGTTACTGTGATTTGCTCCCTGACGCTGGGGTTGGTGCTGCTTTCCTGCATTTATGCAAAAAGCGCCAGCTTTGATATTGATAAATACATGAGCCAGACAGTAATCAGTGATTTTGAGGTAGAGGACAGTTCCATTTCTTCCACCTTTGGGACTTATAACCCCTACGGCACAACCATTTCCTCAGAGCTGGTACAGAACATTGAGGAACTTTCCGGGCTGGAAGCCACAGGGCGTTTGTATTCGCAAGTTTTTACCCATCAGGTCGGGGACTCTGCCCTTGAAAATATCCAGACCTATTACAATGCAGATGACAGGCTGGCCTACATCGAAGCAACGGACACCGGATTAGCAGCATCCTATCACGATATGATTCACAGCGGAGAATGTACTTCTATTTTGTACGGCGTTGACGGCCTAATACTGGACACCTTTGCACAGGATGGTCGAATATTGGATGGCACCTTTGATAACGACAAATTTCTGTCAGGGGGCTATGTCGTGATGGAGGCAGCCACCGGCGCGGAGGACAGCGAGAAAGAAACACAGCCGACTTATTCCGTTGGGGATATGGTAGAACTGAACGGACAACAGTATGAAGTGATGGCAATTGTGGCAGATATACCCACGATCACCAAGGGCGTCAATAGCAGTACGCAGGATTTCCTTTCGTTCTATCTTCCGGCAGATACATTCCGAAAGATGTACCCAGACAACACCCTGCGGAAGATGTTCTTTGATGTAGCAAAAGAATACCAGCCGCAGGCGGAAGAAATGCTGATTGACTACCGCGACAACGTGGATAAATCCCTGAACTATACTGCAAAATCCACTTTAATTGAACATTATCAGGAACAGACACGGGCTAATACGGTCATGGGTTTTGCTATCAGCTTGATCATTGCCTTTGTCGGCATTTTGAACTTTATCAATACCATGCTGACAGCGATTGTTTCACGACAGAAAGAATTTGCTATGATACAGAGTATCGGCATGACAAAGCGGCAGCTTCGCCATATGTTGATTGACGAAGGTCTTTGCTATGCGGTGAGTACCTTAGCTGCCTCCTATGTTTTGGGAACATTGGGCGTAGTAATCGGCATCCGCGCAATGGTGTCCGGCGACTGGACAGCAACGTTCCACTTTACTCTTATGCCGCTTGTGATCTGCACACCGATTTTGATTATCTTTGCAATTCTGATTCCGTATATTTGTTTCAAGAATTTGGAAAAGCAAAGTATTGTAGAACGATTAAGAGCGACAGACTAATTCAGCTTTACAGATAAGAAAGATGACGCTTGAAGAAATTGAGGAGTGTGTTCCTCTATTATCAATTGATGAACTAAGAAAAATTGAAGCCGAAGTCATGCAGTTAGCATAATTATAAAACAATTTAATATCAAGATAACTCGCATCTGCGGATGCGTTGGTAAAGGCGCATGGGACAGTAAATTGTAAACCATGCGTCTTTTTTTGTGCGTGCTTGCACGCATTGCTCAACAAGGAGGAATATGAGCGAAAATATTCAAACCAACACCACAAGGCGATTAATGCCCTGTTTACAATAGAAGATTGATAAGACAAGAAGCCCCGCCGAAATCAAAAGAAGCCGAACCGAATAAAAAGCCAAAAACACGACATAGAAAAAAGCACTGATTTACAACAACGCAAAACGTGTAACAGTTCACCCCTGCCCATTCATAAATCCGGCAATCACACTACACGTTTTTTCTATCAAATCGTCAGAATGTGCATCGGACAGAAACATGGCTTCAAACTGCGACGGCGCCACATAGATTCCATTCGCAAGCATATAGTGAAAATATCGTGCATATGCTTCTTTGTCACAGCAGCAGGCATCCTCATAATTTTCAACCATATTTTCTTGACCTTCTTCTCTTTTTTCCCAGCCTGGCAGAAAAAATGCACAAAGCAAGGAGCCTGCGCGGTTTACTGTCAATCCTTTTGCGCAGAAAGCCTTCGCAAGTCTGTCTGCCCGTCTGTCTATCCGCTCATAAATGTCTGGATCTTCTATCAGAATCTTTAAGGTCTCTATCCCTGCGGCAACTGCAGCCGGATTTCCCGAAAGTGTTCCTGCCTGGTAGACAGCCCCAAGCGGAGCGATACAGGACATAATCTCTTTTCTGCCGCCATAAGCCGCAAGCGGCATTCCTCCCCCCACAATTTTCCCAAACGTATGCAAGTCCGCATGAACGCCAGTATATTGTGTCGCACCGCCCAATCCCAGACGAAATCCGGTAATCACTTCATCAAAAATCAAAAGCGTGCCATTTTCCTGCGTGATACGGCGCAGAAATTCGAGGAAGCCTGTTTGGGGCAAAACAACGCCCATATTGGCAGCAACTGGCTCCACGACAATCGCCGCCACCTGCTCTTTGTTCTCTTCCATCAACCTTTGTACAGATTCCTTGTCGTTATACGTGGCTGTCAAAGTGCTGGCCGCATAACCTGATGGAACGCCTGCACTGTCCGGCACGGACTGCGTCATCAGACCAGAGCCTGCTTTCACCAGCAGCCCATCAGAATGACCGTGATAATTTCCCGCAAACTTTATAATTTTGTCCCTGCCTGTGTAGCCTCTTGCCACACGTACAGCGCTCATCACAGCCTCTGTTCCAGAGCTGACAAGCCGCATCATTTCCATATCTGGCACACAAGTTTGAATCAGTTCTGCTAATTCCACTTCCCCAGGCGTCGGCGCCCCAAACGTCAGACCCTTGCCGCACGCCCTTTGAACTGCATCAAGCACCCTTTGCGGAGCATGTCCTAAAATGCCAGGCCCCCAAGAACAAACATAATCCAAGTACTGGTTTCCATCTACATCATACAACCATGGCCCTTGCGCGCGCTCCACAAAAAAAGGATGTCCTCCCACAGCTCCAAAAGCCCGTACCGGAGAATTTACCCCGCCTGGTATCAGCTCCTTTGCTCTGTCAAAATATCTTTCTGATTGTGTATTTTTTACCATTTGTTCTATGTTCCTTTCAAAAATACAAGCTTTGTTTACTCCAAATCTTCCATACACCAGTTTGCTGCATCCAATGCGTGATATGTAATTAATATTTTCGCCCCTGCCCGTTTCATGGCAGTCAGATTTTCCATCACAATCCGTTTTTCATCAATCCAGCCATTTGCCGCCGCTGCCTTGACCATAGCATATTCTCCGCTGACATTATAGACTGCAAGCGGTATATCAAAAGAAAGCGCCGCCTCTTTTAGCACGTCCAAATAGGCAAGTGCCGGTTTCACCATTACAATATCTGCCCCCTCATCAATGTCTGAAGCAAGTTCGCGCAGCGCTTCTCTTCCATTGGCAAAATCCATCTGGTAACTTTTGCGGTCACCAAATCCTGGCGCAGAATGTGCCGCATCACGAAACGGCCCATAATAAGCAGAAGCAAACTTGGCACTGTATGCCATAATGGGAGTCTGAGCAAATCCTGCTTCGTCCAGCGCACTGCGTATCGCCGCTACCCTTCCGTCCATCATGTCAGACGGCGCTACCATATCTGCGCCGGCTTCTACCAGGCTCAATGCCATTTTTGCAAGCAAAGGAAGTGTTTCATCATTTAAAATCTCTGTTCCGCTAACCATGCCGCAGTGCCCATGAGACGTATATTCGCACAGGCAAACATCCACAACAATATAAATTTCCGGGTAATGCTTGCGAATGAAACGCACCGCCCGCTGTGTGATGCCATCTTTGGCATAAGCCTGACTGCCTTGCGGATCTTTGTGCTGCGGAATGCCAAAAAGCATAATTCCCCCAATACCAGCTGCCTTTACCAGCTCTAAAATCTCAGGCAGCCTGTCTATTGAATACTGATAAATTCCCGGCATAGATTCCACCGGATTTTGGATATTCTCTCCCTCTATCACAAACAAAGGATAAATGAAATCTTTTCGATGCAGGCGCGTTTCCCGCATCATAGAACGAATCCGTTCATCGCTTCTCAATCTTCTAAACCGAACCATTTTTTACCTCATTTCCTTTTAAAAAGCCCGCATTTTCATGCATTCCTCCAACGCACTGACAATCCCTTCTATGCTCGATTCCTTCGCTGTCAGAGACGTTTCGTCTGTATATTTTTTGAGTTCCTCCGCACACAGTTGTCCAATACAAATATAGCACGAACTGTTGTTTTGTAGTTCGCCGCCATCTTTTTGACGCTCATTGTTCCGCTTCATCTGTCTGCGCCCTTCAAAATATGCCCGAACTCCCATTGCAGATCCAAAAACAATATACTGTGGCCGCTTTTGCAGTGCGAATGTACGTTTTTGTTCTGCAACAGCCAACTCATACAAAGAAAAATCAACAAATGCAATGCCGCTTTTCGCAAAGACTTCTGGCAGCGCCGCACTTCCCTCCTTTGCTCTGAGAAAAATCGCAACCTGCTGCTGTTCTCTGTCCTCCTGCTGGCTTTCCGCTAAAATTTTTGCTGCCAAGCCCTTAGCAAGATGCACGGTATCATAAACCTCCGGCATATAATCAGCATAAATTCCGGCTTCTTCCAGCGCTTCCGCCGTTCCCGACCCAACAACCGCAATCCGTACTTCGGAAAGACTGCGCAAATCCCGCCTCTCCTGTTTGAATTTCTCCAAAAAAATCTTTACTCCATTGGGACTGGTAAAAACGAGCCAGCCGCACGCTTTAAAATCCGGCAGCGGCTTTTGGGTGGGGCAAATTTGCATAAATCCCATATCCAACACATCCAATCCCCGTTTTTTGAATGCTTGTGAAAGCTTATTTACAAATCGCGGCGTTCCTACGGCACCTATCGTAATGCCAGAAAAGAACGAATCTCCCTCATCCCTACCATCATTCACCAGTTCCAGTGCTGCCACTTGACCAATCACAATGACCGCCGGAGAGGTAAACTTTTGTTCTGATGCTTTTTGTGCCAATGTCGAAAGCACCGTGCGTAGACTGCGCTGTTTGTTTGTGCTTCCATTCATAATCACTGCACAGGGCGTATCTGGATGTTTGCCAGCCTGCATCAGTCCTTCTGCAATTTCTTTGATATAATGCATTCCCATCAAAATCACCAGCGTGCCTTCCAGCCTTGCCAATGTCTCAAAGTCAAGATTCAGCCGCGACTGCCCGTCCTCTCCTGCCGCCGTTCCTGTCACAACAGTGACGCTCCCAGACAGACCCCTGTGTGTTACAGGAATGCCCGCTGCTGCCGGAACTGCAATTGCTGAGGAAATTCCAGGAATTTCCTCACAGAAAATCCCTGCTGCCTTTACCGCCAGAAATTCCTCTCCCCCTCTGCCAAAAACATAGGGATCGCCGCCTTTTAAGCGCACCACCTGTTTTCCTTCCTCTGCTTTTTGTATCAGTAACCGATTGATTTCATGCTGTTTTCGTGCGTGACAACCGTAGCGCTTTCCCACATAAATTTTCTCGCATTCATCGCTCACAGACTGCAGCAGCTCCTCCTGAACCAAACTGTCATAAAGAACTACCTCGCAGCTTTGCAGAAGCTGTGCTGCCCTGATTGTCAAAAGTCCTGGGTCGCCACAGCCTGCACCGACCAAATAAACGTTTCCTTTCTTCAAGCCGCACCATATCCTTTCACATACCACATATCGGTTTTACCAATCTGGCAGCCTTTTGTGCCATCTCCAATCCGTTTTGTATTCCAAGTTCACAGTCAAGCGTTTTCCGATTTCCCGCATACATGACATCCAACACCAGCCGATTTGCTTCTTTTCTGCACCAGGCGGCTGCCGGCTCACTGCAGTCTGCCGCAAGCTGGTTCAATGCTTCCCGCTCAACCTGAAACGAAAGATTTGTTCCCTGGTCCATAATCGCCTGGCACAGCACCGCTGCCTGTGAATCCTGCACCGCTTCTACCGCAATGATTCCCTGACACGCCGCAGGCAGAAACTGTTCAGGCGGAAGCGGATAAAAAGAAAATTGTTCCTGCCACAAAGGACTGATTCCCAACCGATCCAGTCCAGCCTTAGCAAGCAATATCCCATCATAACCGTTTGCCATCAATTTTAACAGCCGGCTCTCTACATTGCCTCGAATATTTTGACATACCACAGAATTCCAAACCTGCTCCGCCTGTATCTGCCGTCTTCTGCTTCCGGTTCCTATCACAAATGCTGTCTGTGACTGTTCCTTTGCCTCCTCGATGACTGCACCGCACAGACTTCGTGTTCCTTGAGGAACTCTGGCGCCTTTGGGCACTATCAGCACATCCCGCACATCCGCTCGCTTGAGAACCGCCGCAATCGTCAACCCTTTGGCAAGCGCCATTGGAAGATCCTTGGCAGAATGCACTGCAAGATCAATTTGTCCTTCAAGCAGCGCGTGTTCAAATTCTGAGACAAAAATTCCTTTGTCTCCCACTTCCGACAAAGGACGATCCAATACTTTATCACCTTTTGTATGCAAAATGACAATCTCTGTCTCTATCTCAACGCCTACTTTTGCGAAAGCCTCCTGCACCAACGCTGCCTGTCTAAGCGCCAGTCTGCTTCCCCTTGTACCTATTCTAATTTTGTCCATTCTCTACCTATTTCCTAATCGCTCAGAAGAAGCCTTCACTTCTACTGCCCGTGTAAAATGAGCGCAGCTCTTCTATTGTCAGTGTCACATTTCTATCCTTTTGCATTTCCTTCTTTTCTGGACTGTTTTTTTCCAGATAATAATAAAACATTTGCGTCAGGACTTCTTTGCGTTTCGCCTCGTCTGGGATTGCCTCCATTACTTCCGGTCTGACTTGACCCAATAGATCAATAATCTCTCCCAATCCCTCTGGCAAAACTTGTTCCATACAATTTCTTGCCCAAGCTGCTGCTATGGGACTTTTTCCGTCGGTAGAGATTCCCACTGTAAATGCGCCTTGTTTTATCAGCGCCGGAAAAAAGAACGTGCATTTCTCCTTATCATCCACTACGTTTACAGGAATTTTGTTTTCCCTGCAATATTCAGATATGCTGCTGTTTACCTCTGTATCATCTGTTGCCGCAATCACAAAATCTGCACCATACAAGTCCGAAAGAGCAAAGGGTCTTTCGCAAAAATGCAGCAAAGTTTCCCCATGTGCTTCCAAATGTCTTCTCTGTTCCCACATACACGCTTCTATTTTGGGTGCAATGACTGTCAAAACAGGATGAAATGCTAAGAGTTTTTCCACTTTTCTTGCCGCAACCTTTCCGCCGCCTGCAATTACGCCCTGTTTTCCTGCAATCTCCATAAAAAAAGGAAAATATCCCATCGTTACCGCTCCTTTAACACGCGCAGAACCGCCTCAAAAGAAGAACTGTCCAGCTTGTCCCGCAGCAAATAAATCAGTTTTTCTGCAGAATATCCCGCGTATGCTTCCCTCCAGCAATCCATTTCATTTGCAAAGCAGTGAAACGCCAAAACATTGCAGATTCTGTTTAATTCTTCCTCTAAAATCTCCTGTGCGTCTGCGATTGCCTGTTGTTTTCGAATATTATTCTCCGCCGCCAGCCGGTTGATATCGTCCAAGCTGATCAGACGGCAGTGCTCTAATCTGCCAATATCCTCATCCATATCCGGTGGCATGGAAATATCCAGAAACAAACGTTCCTTTGTGGTTTTTATCGCTTCCTTCACACGCCCTGCCGTAACTGTATAATGCGGACTTGATGTCGCGGATATCACAGCATCTGCCGCATCAAAATATTGGTATCTGTCCTGATAATCCACATTTTTGACTTGCGGGCTGCTGCTCTGATACATTCCATGATGCGATCGGGTCGTTGCAATCACCTGAATTTCCTGCTGACTCAGCAGATCTTTTAGAATAATACTTCCCATCTGTCCGCTGCTTCCCATCAAAAGCACTGTTTTTTGTGACAGCGGAAGACGAAATACTTCCCGTGCTGCCAATGTTGCCACAGAAACAGACGTCTTGGAAAGCATTGTCTCTGTTTTTACCCGTTTCGCACAGGCAAGTGCCGCCTGAAATGCCATGTTTAGCTCATAGCCTGTCCATCCTGACTCTTTTGAACGTATGTAAGCTGTCCGCACCTGTCCCAGAATTTCATCCTCTCCGATTACCATGGATTCCATCCCGCAGGATACATAAAAAAGGTGGCGCAGCGCCCGCCTTCCCTGATATCTTCTGACAAGACTGCGCACCCACTCCACACTATTGCCTGTGGTTTCTGCCACCCGTTCTCCTAATTTTCCAAAAAGGTTTTCTTCTCCCTGCACATAAATCTCTGTGCGGTTACAGGTGGACAGGAGAACGCACTGTTCTACCCTGTCCACCTTCATAAGCTCCTGCAAAAAAGCGTCAGCCGCTTCCTTTGCAATAAAGCACCTCTGCCGTTCTGTGGATTTTGCTGTTTTATGACTGATACTAATGCATTCCATGCCGATCCATTCCTTTTTCTTTAGCAGGTTGCGCCGCCCTTCAAATGCAGTTGTGCACCGATGATTTCTTCCTTGCGCGCCAACAGATCATCTGACATCAACTGCTGCTGCACATTCTCAAATCCGATTCTGCTAACGGTGTCTGCGAAACGCTCGCCTGTCTTTCCCTGTTCCCTGAATAACAAAATTGCTTTCTCCAAAACAGAAAGTACTTCCTCTTCACGCAAGAATATCTTATCCAGCTTCTGTCCCTGTGCAACTTTTTTACCCCAGCGTCCGCCAATATAAATACGATATCCATAGGTGCTTTCCTCTGCTGCCTTAAATGGACATTTGCCCACGCAGCGGCCACAGTTATTGCATTTGTCCGGATCAATCACCAGTTTGCCATCTACCACCTGAGATGCACCGACTGGACAGGACATTGCAACCTGGCATTTTCCGCAGCCGCGGCATTTATCCAAATCTACTACAGGAATTCTCTGTCCTATAATGCCAAAATCATTTAAATCCGGCTTGACACAATTATTCGGGCAGCCGCCAACAGCAATCTTGAATTTATGCGGCAGTTTCACAGAAGCATACCCATGGAAAAACCGCTCGTGAATTGTCTGTGACAACTGGTAAGAATCCAGCAAACCATATTGGCAGGTTGTTCCCTTGCAGGCAACAACTGGGCGTACTTTCGAGCCTGTTCCTCCGGTTTCTAATCCTTCTTCTGCCAAAAACGCCCGCAAATCGTCTATTTTATCATAAGGAACTCCAACAATTTCCAGCGTCAGGCGCGTTGTCATCACCACATCACCGCTGCCGAATTTCTCCGCCGCCTCTGCTATTTTTTTGTTTTCCGCAGCATTAATTTTGCCGTTTCTGGTAATAACACGCACATTAAAATTATCTGTGCCTTTATTATGCAGGCATCCTAGCGCCTTTACTCTGGTGATATCCTCCGCAGAAATTGTCACAACACCAGGAGTCTTTTCCGCCTTCACATGATTGAAGAAGGAAGAACCTTCGAGTACCTTTGTATTTGTATATCCATAATGTTTCAATCTATTTTGCAGCAAATATGCCCTCTTGCCCTTCGCGCACACAAGCAGCAGCTTTTCATCTTTCGCAAGTCCTGGCACTTCGCCTTTCACTTTGAGCAAATCTACATAAGTAGCGCCTGGAATAGAAGGCCCTGCCGGGTTAACATCTATCACACGGTAATCTGCCGCAGCCCCTGCAAGATACTCTGCCGGAGTAAAGCTCTCCAAATCTCCTTCTATTTTGTTCAAAAGCATATGTACTGCCTGTACAAATGGGTGGATTGCTGTTGAGAATGGCGGTGCATATGACAAGTCAAGGCAAGTCATCTGTTCCAGCGATGCTCCCATTGTCACTGCCATCACGCCGATATCCGTTACTTTGTCCACTGCACCAGGCCCTAATACCTGTACCCCAAGCAATTTATGCGTCTTGGCATCTGCCACCAGCTTAATAGCAAACCATGCGCTTCCTGGATAGTAATGCGCTTTGTCGTCTGTTACCGCCAACACACAAATCGGCGTATAACCTGCCACCTTTGCCTGTTCTTCTGAAAGTCCTGTTCTGCCGCCGCTAAGACCTGGCAGCTTCACCACGCCTGTTCCCAAAACGCCGGGATATGCTACATCTCTTCCGCCCAGAGCCAGCGCAAGTGTACGCCCTTCCATATTGGCGGATGAACCCATTGGTGACCACTGACGCTCTCCTGTGAGGCGGTTTTTTACCATGGCACAGTCACCGGCAGCATAAACGTCTGCAACATTGGTAGCCAGCTTCTCATCCACCAAGATTGTGCCCTTAAACATTTCAATTCCCGTATCCTGCAAAAATCCTGTATTGGGACGAATTCCAATCGAAAGAATGACGATATCCGCAGGCAGAAGCCCTTTATCTGTCTGCACGCCTTCCGCTCTGTCTGCTCCGGTCACACCTTCTAATTTCGTAGATGTAAGGACTCTAATTCCCTTCTTTGCCAGATGGCGCACTGCAAAATCTGCCATTTCTGTATCAAAGCCTGGCATTATCTGAGGCGCCATGTCAATCAGCGTTACAGATAAGCCTTTTTCCATGAGATTCTCTGCTACTTCCAGCCCAATAAATCCACCGCCAACAACTACTGCACGTTTCACGCCGTCTCTGGCAATATAATCTCTTGTCTCAATCGCATCATCTGGGGTTCTCATAACAAATACCCCTGGCAGGTTCAAACCTGGCAGAGGGGGAACCACAGGAGAAGCGCCTACTGCCACAATACAGGCGTCATATTCATAGATTTCTTCTGCCCCTGTCCGAATATTTTTCGCAACTGCTTTTTTCGCAGCGGTGTCAAGCGACACAACTTCCCTTTGCGGATAAACCATGGCACCTGTCAAAGCGCTGTACTTTTCTGGGGTGTTTACAATGAGCTGATCCCGCTCTGGAATTGCCCCTCCTACATAGTAAGGCAACCCGCAGCCTGCATAAGAAATATCCTTTCCTTTGGTAACAATTGTCACCTCCGCATCAGGATTTACCCGCCTGAATTTGGCGGCTGCCTTTGTTCCGGCCGCAACCCCGCCGATTATCAATAGCTTCATACAATAGAACCTCCTTTTTTGAATTTGTAAGTTTTCCGAAGTCTCTCTACAAAACGTTATTTCTTATTAATAAATATAACATAGCACAAATTAGAGTGCAAGGAGTTTGGCGTTGTGTCAAGTTTCTTTGTATTTGTGCTTTGGTGTATTATAGGAACCATTTTTTTACTTTTAAATCGATTTTTCTTTTAGGTACTTATATCTTTTGAATTTTGTTTTTATGTGATCAGAAAACTCATCCACTCCAAAATACCCTTCTGCGAGATCATCTGAAGAATATGCAGATAAGTCTTCCAATTCCATACAGTTTTCCAAATCATATATCTTAGCATTTGAAAGGAAGTTCAAAATATATGGTGAATGTGTCGTTACAATAAACTGAATCCTTGGAAAAAACTCTGTTAAAAATGGCATAATCTTCTTTTGCAGCCCAATATGAAGATGCGTTTCGATCTCATCAATCAATACAATTCCCTCTGTATCATATTGACTGATTTTATCACCTAAAATCCAGTTTTTATCCATTCTTAAAATCAAATCCGATACAATTTGGAGAACTGAAGAATATCCATCCGACAACTCCTCCAGTCCAAATGGCTCTCTACCGGATTCATATATTTTAAAATCATATTCTTTATAATCATATTTCAAGTGAATCGTATCATTATCCAACAAAATTCGTAATGCTTCCACAAATCGGTTAAACCATTCCTGAATTCTGTCCACCATCACCATATCGCCTTCATTTCTTGCATAAGCCTGCTGCGTCTTCAAATGTACCATATATTTCAGCAGTATGCTTCCTGGTTGGGAATCAATCGTATAGGCATCTTTTAACTTTATATCCTCAACTCCCTGAGCGCGTATAATCTTCGTTTTTCTGTTTGCCGGAAAATATGCTGTTATAAAATCCCCTCGTTCATACAAAAATTCCAAATACTCACTATTATTAAACGAAATTCTCATGCCATCTACATAATTTTTTAGTGTACTTAAAACAAACTCATTGTCTTTTTTTATCACATATTTCTCTGTTTCAGTCTCTGCCTTATTTAAGCACTCCTCTATCTCTTGCAATCTAGGAATATATTGTTCAACTAATTTCTTAAACCATTTATCATTGATTGCCTGTAAGTATTTTTGCGCTGCTATGAGTAAAGAGGTCTTTCCAGATCCATTTTTACCAGTAAGAATCAGATGTTGCCTATGTTCTGAGTTTAAAGAGATCACGATATTTACTAAATGTCTCAGCTTTTCAATATAAATTTCCGTAATAAAATGTTCCATTTTCTTCTCCTTATTGAGATTTTCTGTCATTCTCCCCCATGCGCCGATCCTATGTCAAATTTCCCCTACATGGGCTGTACACAAAAAACAGCGTTAAATCTATACAAGTTTTACCGCTGTTTGGTATTTTTTACTTCCTTTCCTTTTGTTTTCAGTACATTTATATTACCATAGGCCACCTGATTTTACAAGCTAGAAGTATACGCATCTCTTTCTGATTAAAACAACTATTTCTTTTTACCTGGACTTAGCATAACTGCTAAGTCCAGGGTGAAAACATATTCTCTGCAAGTAAAAAATCATGCATAACTACTTCTTGGGGACTTGATGGCGCCACTCTTAACGTTACCTTCCGACAGACCTTGCCTCCATATTCATATCATTCAAAAATACACTCTCAATTATTATCTCATTGATTCAGGCTTTTACAAGCGCAAGTGTCTGTCTGGCAATTGCAAGCTCTTCATTGGTTGGAACACACAAAAGTGCAACGCTGCTGCCATCTTTGGAGATTATTGTATCTTTGCCTCTCACATTATTCTTTTCAGAATCAATTTCTGTTCCAAGATAACCTAAATATTTGGCAATTTCTGCACGGCCTGCAATGTTGTTTTCACCGACGCCCGCTGTAAATGCAATCGCATCCACACCATTCATCGCCGCTGCATAAGCACCAATATATTTCGCAACACTATAATAAAATGCATCTAACGTAACTTCTGCAAGTTGGTTTCCTTCTTTTGCTGCCGCCTCAATATCGCGGAAATCAGAGGACACCTTTGATAGCCCCAGAACACCGGACTTTTTATTTAATACATTGTTCATTTCTGCCGGAGTCAAATTTTCCTTTTGACAAATAAAGTCGCAGATAGCCGGATCAATATTTCCAGAACGTGTTCCCATTATAATGCCTTCGAGTGGTGTAAGACCCATTGAAGTATCTACGCACTTGCCATGATCAACCGCTGATACAGACCCGCCGTTTCCTAAATGGCATACAATTATTTTCAAGTCTTCTCTTGTTTTCCCAAGAATTTCCGCAGTTCTTGCAGATACATAATCATGACTTGTACCATGGAATCCATAACGGCGTACCTTATACTTCTCATAATATTCATATGGAAGCCCATACAGATATGCCTTCTCTGGCATCGTCTGATGAAATGCGGTGTCAAATACTGCTACCATTGGCACACCAGGCATAATCTCTTTGCAGGAATTAATGCCGATTAGATTTGCTGGATTGTGAAGCGGCGCCAGGTCATTACATTCCTCAATTGCCTTCATAACCTCATCGTTAATAATCACCGAAGAAGCAAATTTCTCGCCGCCATGCACAACACGATGCCCAACCGCATGAATCTCATCAAGCGTCTTAATAACACCATGGTCCGCATTGGTCAACGCATCAATGACAAGCTTAACTGCCACCGTATGGTTCGGCATTGGTGTTTCAATCACCGTCTTGTCCTTGCCCGCAGGCGTATGTGTTAACACACTCCCATCAATCCCAATACGCTCACAAAGCCCTTTTGCAAGAACAGCTTCCGAATCGCCATCAATTAATTGATATTTTAGCGATGAGCTGCCGCAATTGATTACTAAAATGTTCATTTAATCTTTACCTCCAAACTATAGTTTTCCTATTCCAATATTGATAGTATTAGTTTACTACGGATTGCAGAAAAATGAAAGCGCTTACAGCATTTTTTCTGATTTTTTTGACAGTTCAGCTTTTTTCTAAACTGTCACCATTTTTTTCTTTATTTAGTTCTTTCTTGTACTTCAAAATGACATCTGATACTGTCTTATAAACCTCTTGAATATCCTTAAACTCCTGCATTATCTCCACAACCTTTCTTAAGTCTTTGATTTCAGTAATGTACCTCGCTTCTTTATAATGTTCAGCACTGGTTATCAGACATTTATAAAGATAGGAATACAGTCGCGTATCCATATATACAACATCGTTCTGTTCTTGCGAAAATTTAACCTTTTTTTCTTTCCTTTCCCATAATTTACTTGTATTATTATAGAGTGCATCCACCATTTCTTCGATTTCCTTGTCAAATTTAGCAATTCCATAGATTGCATTCTGCCTGTTCCTAATTTTTTGGTTCAATTTTTTTGCTCTTACATCTTCCATCGTTAATTCTGTCCAAAGTCCAACATCCTGCATGAGTTTTGATATCACGGCAATCCGAACCAAATCCTCATCACTGTCCTCAATTCTCTCAATATCAAGCTCCTCATCCTGAATAAATTCCTTCAAATAATTGTCATAAGAAATATCCAAAAGCAGTATCATCTGCAAATCAGCATATGTTTCAGAATAAAGCGATATTAAAGTTCTCATAAAATCATTCATATTAAACTCCGAATCCTGACTATCAGTCTCAACGTCCCTCTTTATCCTTTGAAGCTTTTTCTGTATATCTTTGTATATAAGGCTGCTTAAATATTCTCTGTCAAAATCCGAAACAATCTCACTTAAATTTTCAGGACAATAAATTCCCCCACTGTCCCTTTCCATATTCACTACTTTTCGGATATAATTTGTTTTTATGATTTTCTCTATTTTATTTTTTATATAGTTTCTTATTTCGTCAGCAACTTCTCTGTCCTTAATAAAAAACTCCAACACAGAAACATGAAGACTGCTTAAATAAACAGAATAATTCATTGTTTCCGTGTCAAACTCCTGATTCTTTCCTGCAATCCGCTCTATCCTATCCAATAAAGCATAAAACTCGCCATCTATTGGAAAATCCCTATCCAAAATATGAATCAAAACGCTATAAATAAGCGTTTTGAGCATATATGCTTTCCTTTTGTCCCGTTTTCTGCACCCATCTCCGACATAATGCGCAATCTCATGAGTCATTCTGCATATTACAGTCTTTGGATTGTATAGGGAACGTTCGCTGATAGAAACCTTTAATATTCGATCTGTTGGCGGTTCCGGTTCCATATACGATATTATTTTTACAGTAATTTCGTCACTAAATCCTGGTGCCAGTACAAATGTGTATTCTTGATCTTTCGGTGTTTTTACAATATTTTGAATTTTATTTACCATAGCAACATAAAATGCCATTATCTTGGGCGGAACATCATAAATAATCGCATTAAACGCCGTTGCCTGAATGAACTGTCTGTCTGAATGCATTGCGCTGTTTACCAGAGAATTCAAACTGGAAAAATATTCACTGAAACAATTTTCAAATTTTTCACGATACCGTATTTGAGGATTCTCGTTTGTGAGTTCTTCTTTCATTTTATCAGTTAAATACTTCAGAAACTCTACAAAAGACTGATACATACATATGATAAAATCCTCTGCAAAGCCATTTTTTAATATTGCATAAATTGAATTCTTTACTTCCCTGACAGGGACTAGATATGTATCGTATCTTAATCTCTCAATGTTGTTGCAAAATTTTCTATATACTTCTTCAAGAGATTCATTTGCTTTCTCCCATGAAGCATCCTCCTTCTGGTCTTGCGTTTGATCCGTTTTATAATCACGTTCTTTTACCTTAATTTTTACAAAAGATTCATATGTCCAAAAAGCCTTCTTCTCTGATGAATATTTGTCCAGTAAATATTGAACATATGTCAGCCAGTAGATATCCCCTTTGTCAATCACAATTGAAACATCATGCCTGCCCAAAATCCATGTCTTTTTTGAAGAATAATCCCTTTTCTTTTCAAATTTTTTCAACTTCTTTTTAAATTTCTGATACAGTCCCAAATCCTTAACGCTAATATTAACAGAGATTAAATATCTATCTATGTCTTTAATATCTTCCTGCCCTGCACTATTTCGATCATACTTATCAAAAAGTACTTTTAAACTTTTTTTATTAAAACTGAATACAGAGAACGTATCTTGTACTCTCATATTATTTTGACAAAAATAATTCAATTTTAAAAGTTTTCCTGCATACTCTTTGACTGTATCATTTTTTGCTAAAACTATAATTCCGCTGTAGTCAAATGTGATATAGTATAGGTAGTTCCCCCCTTTAAATATTTTACATATTTTTCTTATTATATCATCTAGGCAATGTTCCAAATCCAGATGCACCATTGAAATATACATTGGAAGACTTTCATCTTTCCAAAATTTATCTATCTCCTCCTTTGTAAACCCTCTTTTCATATCTGCACTTGATTCCACGTCATTCCCTGATGAATCAACAATATTCGTAAACGCTTTTATCTCCTGAACAGAATGTTTAAGATCTGCTTCTGAAGCTATCCGATATGTATTGGTATACGCCTGCATCAAAGGACCTTCTCCTTCTTGGGCATCTGCCTCTTTTACCTCAAGCATATCAAAATACCCCATTGCCAGAAAAAAATCGTTTCCATCTCCACTGCCAAATATATCGCTGCTTTTGGGAACATGCCACTTTCCCATTCTGATTTCCCGAATATCAATGTTTCCCATCTTCTACACTTCTCCTATAATCTTCTGTATCATAAAAATTAACCATTCCATCTTCCGAAATAATAACAGCCAACGCCTTTGCCGCTGTTTCTCTGCTGCTCAGCGAAGCAATATATTTGTAGGAACAATTGTATCGGGCACCGCGTGAAGGTTCCCCTTTTATTTCCGCATTTCCGTCCAGAACCACTCCATATGCATAAACATTCTGATCGGTATCCATCAAAACGGCGCCATCAATAGAAGATATCTGCTGTATTAGTTTTTCATCCAATACTACCTTTTTTTCCAAATGGTTTCCAGAAGATGCCCTAATAAGACGTTCTACTTCCTTTTGAATGTACCAATCTCCATTGTAATAAATTATCAAAATCGTTCCGTGACTCTGCTTTCTGGCAGCTTCTACAATACTCCATAACCTATCTGCATTTACCTTGTCATCCTGCCTCTTTATTTTTTCCATAAATTGTTGTTTTAATTGTTGTATCGGAAATTCCAGAAAACCGCTCCTGCTTCTTACTATTTTATTCTTTTTCCAGCCCATTTCCCAAACCATGTGGGCAGTAAAATGAATCCAGATTCCTTCTGTTTCCTCTATGTTTACATCTGTCAGCCCTGTCATCTCCCACCCCTCTAAACTGCTGTAAGAAAAAACCAGTGCTGTAGGATTCCCTATATTATCCTGTATTCCGGTTATCTCCAGCATCTTTCTGATTCCCCGGCTATTATATTTTTCAAATCTTCTTTCCTTCTTTCCACTTTCAGAAAAAGCAAACGTCAGATTTACCTTTGGTGTAACGGAGAAAAACAACCACCCTTGACAAACGTCTCCTTCATAATATAAAGAACTGATATGCTGCAGAATTTCCATATCTAAGCAGAAATATTTCTTTAATCTATCCGAAAAAATCCTGCAGCCATTTTGATAGATCCTATTTACCTGTTCCTTTTTAATCTGCCTGTAATTTTTCTTCTGTTTGTGAAAATTGATACAATAATTAGGATCTGACTCACAATCTTTTTGAAAAGCCTCCATTAAACAACTCAGAAACAATGAAGACTGTTCCTGCTGACCAACATATATTTTCAAGTAATTGTTTTGTTCCTCCTCATCTCTTTTATAAATAATCCTTACTTCTCCATTCTCTGCATAAATTTGTGACAATTCCTTTTCCTGAATGTCTATTTCAATGTCAAACCCACTGTTGTCCGTAATCATTGCTATGTTCCTCAATATAAGCCGAAAAACTTTTTTTATATTTTTTCTAAAAATTTTATTCTGATTTACCATAAATTAATCCCTATCCTCGTATGCTTATTTTTCCACAAACCTCATATACTATTTCTATATCATATTTTTATGAAACCATATTGTCTTTATTATAGTGGAAAAATATTTGCAAATCAATCTTTTTCCTATAATTCATATAGGGATTCAGAGCTTTAGTTCTATTTTTCTGTTATTTAGGAATTTTTATTCTATTTTTAAACAATTTATACAAATATTTTATATATTCAGGAAAAACAATAAGCACTTTGACAAGTTCTTATATATATGATATAATAAAGCGCGCTTGTAGGCAAAACAACACTATGATGGTGGTATTTTACCCATACGCTTTATAAAACTACGTGAATTCTTGAAAGGAGATTTTATTTTCATGAAAAAAACAGCAACAGCTTCCAGTACGAATAAGATTTCAAATATTTGGTCAGGGAAGTATTTATCTACCACTCAGCTTCCGTCAAATATCTTATACAATGATTCTAAATATTATCGAAAGGATAAAAAACTTTTTTCTCTAAAAAGTACTGGAAGAACTGTAAATCCTATCCCTGGAAATCGCCCTTCTAACTAATGAAGCATTCCCTTATAGATAAATCCCGCAAAAAATCCTCACCGTTCCAGTGAGGATTTTTTGCGGGATAACAACATAACAAATTCCATATATTTATACTCACGACAGATGAAATCTGCCGTGAGTATTGCGCCAGCCGCAGCCGCGAAGCGGCATATTTCCTTATGCGGCTGTGTGCATCATTTTATACTGGTGGTCAGCCTTTTTGACCGCCAGTATAACCCGTTACTCCTCGCAACAGGTCATTTATACGAATATCCTTGGAATCAATCGCAAGACTATTTGTGATTAGCTCCGCCAACTCACTTGCATACTCGCCCCCGCCAGCCTTTTTATTGATTACCGGCTTTATTCCACGAAATGCTTCTTCTAAGAATGACTCAACGGAAGAATCTGCCTTTATCCCCTTTTCTTTCAGGTACGCTTCAAGCAGCCGCAGCGGACTTTGGTTTTTCTCTTGTAGCAAATCGATTTCCGAAGGCTCTGGCATCGCAATCCCTACGATATCCGATATATATTTAATTTCCGTAAAAAACGCATCCTGTAGCTCCTTTAACTGCCTGCTGACGTTTTTCAGCTCATTTACAGAGCCTTGTGCATCTCTTACAAGCTGCTGTAACGGCTCCAATACCTCTTCATCAATATCCTCCGCAGTCAGCTTTGTGAGTGATAGGTTTAACTTCCACAGCCTTTGGTTCTCCTCATCGATTTCGTCTTCATAGAAATCCCTGCAGCGCACAAAAAGTTCCTTAAAATTACGTGCAAAATTGGACTCATAAACCTCCTCGTTCCATGCCGCAATCTGCTTCCTGATTTTCGCGGTATCCGCTTCAATGTATGCCGAGAGCGCATCATCCTCAATCTGTTCCGACTTACAGCTGAATGCACAGACATCAACGAACAGGATGCCTTTCAGTTCAAGATTCAACCGTATTTTCGCTATAATTTCCTGCAAATCTTCCAGATTCTTCTTGTCCGCCTTGTTGACAATAATCAGCTTCGGTATATCCGCGCGAATGGTCTTGATAAACTTAATATCTTCCTCCGTTATCGTCCCCGCATCCGCCTGCACAAACCACAGAATATAATTGCTCGCATTTAACTGCCCCCTCGCAATCTGTTCATCCGTCTTGGCAGAATACTTTTCCGAATCCGGTTTTGAATATCCCGGCGTATCCAGAAATGCTATATTCTCATACTTATGCAGCGGAGTCGAAAAAAAGATATTCTCTAAAATGTGACCCAGCGTAACGCCATCCGATACCGTATGGTCTTCCTCGTCCTCCAGCTCCCCAAAGCCATGCGCAACCTTTCGGATATCCCGCGGCTGCATCTGCACCTGAGCGTCAAATACATTGATTCCCATGACTTCATGTTTTTCACCACTCACGATATAAGTCGGCACGGAAGTTGAGGGATCAATATCTGCCGGAAGCACCTTGCGCCCCATCAGGGCATTTAAAAAACTGGACTTTCCGCTCGAAAAACCGCCGCCAAGCGCAATGATATTTTTTCCGATCAGCTTGTCGTACAGGATAAAATCACGAAACTTTTCGTACTCTGACTTAAAATCCGTATACAGCGTATAAAAATCCTCCGGTGCATGTTTCCCCAAAGTATCAGGAATTTTTTTTCTGATGATTTCCTCAATCTTGGTCAAGTCAACCACCAGTTCCTGATTTTTTCCGGGCTGCCGCATAATGCTGCAAAGCAGTTCAAAATTTGCCAGCAGTTTTTCATAAGTCTCTGTCTCACACTGCATTTCTCTCTCCTCCATTCGCCGTTTGCTATAAAATCAGCTCCCGCAATTCCTCTAATTTTGCCAAATCATTCTGTATCCCTATTACATACTGCTCTTTATCCTTCTTTTCATCATCTATTCTTGTCCGCACATCCGTCATCGCCTTTTCCAGTGTACTGCGCTGACGCGCAAGTTCATCCTCTATGGAGGTGTTCATCAGCTTAATCTGTTCTGTGACGGCCGTCTGGATACCATGCTCCACTTCCCGCATAATCTGCGGATAGACTTCGGACTGCAGCTTCATGCGGATTTCACCGCGCATCTCCTCGCGCTGTTTCTCTTCCTTCTGTTTATTAAGAAATGCCATGATACCGGCTGCTATAAGTCCCAGTACAGGAGCTCCCAATACCAGCCCTGCGACGATAGCGACAACGGATGTCGTAATGCTGCTCTCTGACTCCTTTAAATCATAATGAAAGTTTACACAGACATCCCCAAGCCCCTCTCCGTTGAAACACTTCTTGACACGCTTTAAGTATCGCTCCATTTTAGGAATCAGCCGCTCGCTTACGCTTGCATTAACTGTGTTTCTGACAACAGAATTGAGGTGTTCATTAATGCTCTGTTTATTCATTGTCATCGTGACAAATGTAGGTTCCTCTGCTTCAAGAGCCTCTCTGACATCCATCTTGATTTCCTCGACAATGTCCGCAGTCTGTGTGTCAAAATCATCTTTTTCCGTTGCATACCCATCCTCTAGCAGATTTAACTGCCTGCCGATTTTTTCTTCCTCCTCGTCAAGCTCAGATTCACTCAGTTCCCTGCTTTTTAACAACGTTTTTAGATAGTTTTCCGTATTGTCCAATGCGGAAAGCGTGCCTGACTGAAACTTCTTCGATAAAATGTTCTGGGACTGTTCCTGAATATCTTCGAGGAACTCACGCACTTCGTCAGCCTCTCCCATAAAACTGCTCGTCAGGCAGATTTTGATATCCCTGTCCCCAATATATCGTTTCAGGCTTTCTTTCAAATTAAAAAGTGTTTCCTCAAACGCATCATTACACTTATCATCTTTGGTTACAACAACACATATCGGCATTTCATTCAGCACAAGCTCTTTTAGTATATTTCCAACGCTTGCACGCACAATCAAATCGTCCGCCGGAAAAGCCACCATGTACACAAGACTTTTAGGAAGATAATTGTCTATCGCTTTATTGTGTATCTCAAACCCTGACTCAAACCCCGGCATATCCACAATCATCACATCCGGAATTTTTTCCAAAAAAGAATTTTTCAGACCAATTCTTACATGTGTAACTGTTTTCGCATCAGTTTCGATTCTCCGGTATTCTTCGAGTTCTACCTTCTCACAGTTTCCATTTTCCATATAAAGGCGCACGCAGTCACTTCCGCTATAGATAATTTCGGCAGGCACTGCCGTTTCAGGTGTGATATCCTCTTTCAGAATCTTTCTTGAATATCCCAAAAGTGTATTCACAAGCGCACTCTTTCCAGAAGAAAACTTTCCTATAATCGGCGTGCAGACCTTTGCCTCAGGAATCTCCCTTAATATGTCATCAATGTATTTCACAGACAGTCCGTATGCACTATTGATATCCTTCAGTTCCGTTAATGCTCTGATTATATTCTCCATCTTGATACTCCTTTTTCCTTTTTATGTGTTTTTTCTGCATTACCTGTTAAAATCTATATATCCAAAACCTCCACCATCTCCCCTTGGCTCCGAAGCCACATATCAATCCCTTTGCCAAACACCTCCGCCGCTACGATATACCCATCCTCATCATGATGGATAACCTCCGCCGTCGGCAGCCTGTCCTTGACCGCCTCGATGGAATCCCCCTTGTAGCGGAACTTCACGCGCCGCAGTTTTCCGCCGTACATAAACTGTACCCTTTTGCGAAATTCTCCCTCCTCAAAGCGGTCTTTGTAAGGAATATAAAATTGTTCTTTCAATATTTTTAAGCTGTTGATGCGGTCAATGCGGTAGATTGTCGGAAATGCGTCATTGATGACATCAAAATGTTCCCTGACCTCGTCCGCATCGTCAATAAACGCTGCCATATAAAAATAAAATTCCGAAAAGATGATGGATACTGGCTTAAGCTTTCGTCTGACAACCTCCTGCCCTTTCATTTTCCGGTACTCGATTTCTATGTAATGACAGTTCTGTATCGCCTCGCCGATACTCCACATGGTATCGACAAAAACTGTATTGTGCTGCGGCTGCACATAATAGAACTGTTCATTTTGAATCAGTTCCCTGACAAGCTGGTGGTTTTCGGGTCTCGCGCAGCAGTCCACCAGACGCTGCAGCATGGAGTCCATTTCCTTTTTCGTAAATGCCCTGCTGTCCAAAAGGATTTTGCAGATTGCAAGGATTTCACTGTTTGTAAATTTCATTCGTGAAGCCTGCACAAGCTGGTAGCTGTCCTTTGCACGGTCATATTCCACAGTGTTGACAACGCCTGTGTTTTCAACATTCAGCGACAGGAAATTGCGGATTTCATCAATGTCGCGCTGAATGCTCCTCGGGCTGACACCATATTTTACAGCCTCCTGCGCTTTATAGAGCGCGCCGCCGTTCATCAGTGTTGTATACATACTGAGTATGCGCTCCATTTTCCCGTTTTTTTCAAATTCATTATCCATGCTTTTCACTCCATTCCAATGCCTGTACTTAATAATGACATATATAATCTAATTTTAACGGAATACTGTCGATTTTACAAATATTATGTCAAATTTTTTCCACACTTTATTCTCCCAAAATAATCCAGCTAAATAAATACTCATCTGCGGCACAAATAGTTTCTGAACAGTTCCGGAGCCTGCATGTCATCCTGCACATTCCAAATTATCTAATGTTAAAATTATATAATTTATACATGAGTTATGCAAGCAGTTTTTAACGGTTATAATAAAATAAACAGGAGGATTTTCAATGGTACGTTTACGGGTTTTAGATATATTAGAGGAACAGGATCATACCAAATACTGGCTTTATAAGCAGATGGAAATGAGTTACCAGAATTTTTCCAAGCTCATTAATAACGAAACGCGTTCCATCCGCTATGAAAATATTGAAAAGCTCAGCAAGCTTTTGGACTGCCCTGTAGGCGACCTGTTTGAAACAATAAATGCTCCTGATGAAGAAGACTGCTGAAAGCAGCCGGATTCTTTCATTTATTTATCATGATTATACCACGTTGCATGGACACATGGCTGTCCATGTTTTTATTTTTTCCATTTTTCTAGTTCGTATGACTTGTAAGGCACAATTTGCAGCAAATCTGTGCACCGCTCCAAAATTTGCCTGCACACAATCGAATAGGAGGAATTTCTCTTAGCGCGCCTTGCCCCGTCCTGTCTCAGAAGTGCCATCAATTCCCGACTATCCGCCGTTCTGCCGCGAAAATTGTAACAAAATGTTTACAATTCTATTTCAACAACAAATTGACTTCTTAAAAAGATATCGATATAATATTATACTGAAATAATAATTGCATGGAGGAATATTTATGTTACAAAAAGATAAGATTGCGAAAGCACCAAATTCTGGCGAAAAAAACAGTCTTAGCAAAAAGATTATTTCTAAAATGGCACTGATCGTTGCTGTTATTTTTTTGTTGACTGTCTTGATGTCAGCTATTCTTGCAGCCAAATCGTTGATTCAGGTAAACAAAGAAAAACTTACCGCAGTTGCCTATGAAAATGCATTTTTACTTGCAAACGATATCGAAAGCTCCTATGGAAAAGCAGTTGCATTTGCCGGCTCTCTGCGAAACATTTCTACTTTGGACCCAAAAGAGCAAAGAAATGCAATTGACACTGCTTTAGTGGGCCTTTTAGAGGGTGGAGATGACTTTACCACAGGATTTGCTTATTTTGAGCAAAATAAAATTGCCGATGCCAACGGCGTTCCTTATTCTGTGCATAAAAAGGACATTGCTTATGAAGCAGTTGTCTATCCAAATGAACAAAACACAGGATACCTTTTTGAAAAACATGAAGACGCCTTTGATAATTACGAAAAAGAATATTACATGCAGATAAAGCAGACAGGGGAACCCTATGTTATGGACCCTTACATATATGAACTGATGGGAGAAAACATTATGATGATCAGCATCATTGCTCCTGTCTGGGACGCTGAAGATGTATTTCTTGGTGTGTCTGGAGTAGATGTGGCACTGGATAATATGCAGGAAAAATTGCTGGTTAACACTGACTACAAATCTGCGCATTTGGTAGCGCTTGCAGAAGATGGAACGATTTTGGTTGATTCTGCCGATGATACTACGCTTGGAAAACACGCTTCTGATGTCGGTTATGATACAATGGTAAAAAATGCAGATAAAATTCACGCCATGCCAGAAGGAGAGCATGAAAACAGCCGTTATATTATTCAGCGTGGCAAAAATTATAGTACAGGAAAAAGAGGGATTTCGGTTTCTATTCCGCTCACGGTTAATGGAAAAACACAGTGGACCTTGCATCTGTCTGTCAACAACAGCGAATTCAATGGGCCCATTATAGAAGGCGCTGGAAAACTCACTTTTATTGTAATATTGTTGGGCACGATACTGTTAGTCTCAGTGAACCGAATTATCAAAAACTCATTGGCTCCGATTCAATTAATTACAGACGAAGCAGCTAGGTTAGAAGCCGGTGATTTGAATATACATATTGATATCCAGTCTGATGATGAATTGGGACGCCTTTCACAGGCATTTAATCATATCAGCGAGACTATCAGCAACTACGTGAAGGATATTTCCGATCAGCTTTCCCAAATGGCTGAGAACAACATGGATATTACTATCACACAGAACTATATTGGTGATTTTATCCCCATCCAGATATCTATTGAAAAAATTTCTCAGTCCTTAAATGACACTTTGCATCAAATTGTTGTTTCTGCCGATGAAGTTTCTCACAGTTCGCAAAGTGTTTCAGACGGTGCACAAGTTCTCTCGGATGGCGCTACAGAACAGGCAGCAGCAATTGATCAGTTGGCGGCTTCCATAGACAGTCTTGCAAAAGATGTGGCGGCAAACGCAAATGATGCCCAAAATGCCAACCATTCTGTTTCTGAAGTCAACAAATGCATAGAAAAAAGCAATCAGGAAATGGAACACCTAATTCATGCAATGTCAAATATCAATCATGCTTCTGTCCAAATCGAAAAAATAGTGAAAACGATTGAAGACATTGCCGGACAAACGAACCTACTTTCTTTAAATGCTTCCATAGAAGCCGCAAGGGCTGGATTGGCAGGAAAAGGATTTGCTGTTGTTGCAAATGAAATTCGTGAACTGGCAACGAAGAGTGCGGAAGCAGTCAATCAAACAGCAGATTTGATCGAAAGCTCCCAAAAAGCTGTAGAAAATGGTATGGAAATTGCAGATAACACTGCCAAATCTCTTGAAGCGGTTGTAAAAGGAGCAGAAGAAATTTTAGGTTCTATGGATAAAATCAGCAATGCTTCACAAAACCAGAATACAGTATTGGAGCAGCTTGCAGAAAATATTGATCTCATCAGCAAAGTGGTTCAATCTAACTCTTCTTTTGCGCAAAACAGCGCTGCAACAAGTTCAGAATTGTCTAGTCAGTCAAAGCGGCTACATGAATTGGTAAACCGCTTCCATTTAAAGCAATAACACTGAAACATATTACGCTGAACATAAACAGGCGCTCCAAAATGAGCGCCTGAATAAATTTTATCATATAAACTTTCAATCAATTGTTAATATCAACGGCTTCTTGCCCATAAGTTCACAGCTTCTTTTATCTGGCTGCGAACCGCCAATACTGATTTCATAACCTTGTGCGACATATTGCGCTATTCCATTTTCATCAAACAGCATAAACGACTGCGCTGGCAGATAAATTAACACTGTCTTTTCTTCTCCTGCTTTCAAAAATACTTTCTTAATGCCCTTAAGCTGTGCATTGGGCGCTCCTTCTTTTTTCGCCTTTACATATGCCTGAACTGTTTCTGTACCATCAAGAACACCTGTATTTTTTATTGTAACATTAATTTCTACGCCTTCTTTTACATCAGGGGTTTTGGCAAATGCCGCATTCATATAGGAAAATTCTGTATAGGAAAGTCCATAGCCAAATGGATACAGCGCCTCCTGTGTCATATATCTGTACGTCCGCCCTTTCATGGAATAATCCTCAAAATCCGGAAGTTCTTCTGTCGTCTTATAAAATGTTATTGGAAGCTTCCCCTGTGGATTGGTTTCGCCAAAAAGCATCATGGCAATCGCCTTTCCCCCCTGCGCACCTGGATACCATCCCTGCACTACCGCATCTAAATGCTCTTGTTCCCATGTGAGCGCTACCGCACTGCCGCTAAGAACCACTAATATCACTGGTTTATTGTATTCCTTTGCAATCTTGAGAATATCATGCTGTATCCCTGGAAGTTTAAGATTGGGTTTATCTCCGCTGCCATATTCATTGCCTGCGTCCCCTTGTTCTCCCTCAAGTGTGGCATCCATTCCCATCACTGCAACGATCACGTCGCTTTCCCTGCATACACCGCGCACCTCTGAACTTCTGTCATTTGCCTCCGCCAGATTGGTTGTACGGTCTTTATACAAGTGACATCCAAGAGAATACAGTACGCGTACCTCATCGCCTACATAATCCTGTATCCCTTCCAATACCGTCACGTACCTTGAAGCAGTACCCTCATAATTTCCTTCCAATGCCTTTCTGTTATCTGCATTTGGTCCAATTACACCGATTGTTTTGATTTTGTGTTTTTCCAGTGGCAAGGTATGATTTTGATTTTTCAAAAGCACTATCGACTCTGCTGCGGTTTTTGTGTTGAGTTCCCTCATTTCTTTGGAATCCACAACTGTATAGGGAATACTGTCAAAAGGATTCTTTTCCTTTTTGTCGAACACCCCAAGCTTCATACGAGCAGTAAACAAATTTACTACCGCCTCATCGATGCGTGATTCCTCTACCAGCCCATCTTTTACTGCTTGCGTCAGGTACGCAAACAGTTCCCCACAATTGAGATCACAGCCATTTTCCATTGCCATCGCCGCAGACTCCTGCGCCGTTGAAGTCACACCATGCCATTCATGAAAATCTCTGATTGCACCACAGTCCGAGGTCACATGTCCCTCAAACCCCCATTCTTTTCTCAAAATATCAATTAGCAATTCATGATTTCCACAGCAAGGAACTCCATTTGTCCTGTTGTAAGCTCCCATAACACTTTCTACATGCGCTTCCTGCACACATGCCTGAAATGCGGGAAGATATGTTTCTCTCAAATCCTGTTTGCTCACAACCGCATCAAATTCATGCCGTACTGCTTCCGGCCCACTATGTACTGCAAAATGCTTGGCACATGCTGCCGCCTTCAAATAATTCTCATCATGTCCTTGCAGTCCATTTATATATCGTACTCCCAGACGGCTTGTTAAATAAGGATCTTCTCCAAATGTCTCATGGCCTCTTCCCCATCTTGGGTCCCTGAAAATATTGACATTCGGTGCCCAAAATGTCAGTCCCTTATAAATATCTGTATCTTCGCTGCCCTGCTGCATATTAAATTTTGCCCGCGCTTCTGTTGAAACAGCTTCTCCAACTTCTTCCAGCAAATCCTCATCAAATGACGCTGCCATTCCGATTGCCTGCGGAAAAACAGTGGCTGTGCCTGCACGTGCTACACCATGAAGCGCTTCATTCCACCAATTGTATTTTTTTATTCCAAGACGTTCAATAGCTGGTGATTTATGAAGGGTTTGCGCAACCTTTTCTTCGAGTGTCATCTGCGCAACCAAAGCTTTCGCACGCTCGCGATATTCTTTTAATTTTTGTTTATTAGCATTTAATTCCATGAATGTTTCCTCTTTTCCGATATCCGCATGAATCGTCTTAACTTTTATGCAAACGGATTTTCTGTCGGATATGGAAGTGATTTTGGCTGATTATAATTCAAATCCTCCACAGGTACTCCGATATACTTAAATATTTCATACAATGCTTTTCCAAAATGTCCAAATGCAACCGCACCATGATGCGGATAATTCTTCTCAATTAATACATGACGATAAAAGCGCTGCATTTCCGGAATTGCAAAGACACCAATGCTTCCAAAAGATTTTGTTGCCACAGGAAGCACTTCACCTTGTGCAATATAAGCGCGCAATTTGCAGTCCGCTGTAGACTGTAAACGATAGAATGTGATATCTCCTGGAACGATATCTCCTTCAAGCGTACCCTGTGTCACTTCTTCTGGAAGTGTTCTAGCCATAATCATTTGATATTTCATGCTGCAGAAACTAAGTTTCTTTGTGTTAGTATTCCCACAATGAAATCCCATAAATGTATCATTGTGCGTATACTGAAATTTATTCTGAATTGACTCCTGGTACATATCCGCAGGAACGGTATTGTTGATATCAAGCAATGTTACTACATCCTCACTCACACAAGTACCAATAAATTCACTCAGACAACCATAAATATCCACTTCGCAGGATACAGGTATTCCCATACCTGTAAGACGGCTGTTTACATAGCAGGGAACAAAGCCAAACTGTGTCTGGAATGCAGGCCAGCATTTTCCAGCAATTGCAACGTATTTACGATATCCTTTATGAGCATCTATCCAATCAAGGAGTGTCAATTCATACTGTGCAAGTTTTGGAAGTACTTCCGGCTTCATATTTCCTTCACCAAGCTCCTGCTCCATCTCCTGAACCTTTGCAGGAATTCTCTCATCTCCCTCATGCTTTTTAAACGCTTCAAAAAGATCAAGCTCTGAATTTTCTTCAATTTCTACACCCAGATTATAAAGCTGTTTGATTGGCGCATTGCATGCAAGGAAATTCAACGGTCTTGGGCCAAATGAGATAATCTTCAAATCGGAAAGACCAACAATTGCTCTTGCAATTGGCAGAAATTCATGAATCATGTCTGCACATTCTGTTGCTGTTCCTACTGGATATTCTGGAATATATGCCTTGATATTGCGCAGCTTCAGATTATAGCTTGCATTCAGCATTCCACAATATGCATCGCCGCGCCCGCCTACAAGGTTATTTTGTGTCTCTTCTGCTGCTGCAATAAACATAGAAGGCCCATCAAAATGTTTTGCAAGAAGTGTTTCTGAAATCTCAGGCCCAAAATTTCCCAGATATACGCAAAGCGCATTGCACCCTGCCTTCTTGATATCTTCAAGCGCCTGAACCATATGTATTTCACTTTCTACAATACATACAGGACATTCATAAATATTGTCCATACCATATTTATCCGCATATGACTGAACCAATGCCTTTCTTCTATTGACAGATAAGCTCTCTGGAAAACAGTCCCGGCTAACAGCTACAATTCCTACTTTTACTTGTGGTAAATTGTTCATTTTAAAATCCTCCTTAATCATTGCAGAAAATAGTGCTCTGCGATATCTTGCTGCTATGCAGTTTCGTGCACGTGCACGCTAAACAACTGTCTTTATCATAATTTGTCCTGACACAAAAATCAAGCTGATATTGCAGGATCTTTTATTTTCGTCATAACTTATAAAATATTCTAGATTTTATGTTGAAAGTGACGATTTTCTTTGCTTGCAGACAATACTCTTTCTCAACGTAAACAAAACGTCTTATTACATTATATGTAACAGTGCACGTGCAACATTATGCTTGCTTTTTCTTCTATAAAACTTTATAATAAAAAGCAATCAAATTCACAAGCTACGGGAGGCTTTCTATGGCAACAATCAAAGAAATTGCTGCACTAGCCGGAGTTTCGCGGGGAACTGTGGACAGAGTTCTCAACAACAGAGGATCTGTAAACCCTGCTACTGCCGAGAAAATTAATGAAATTGCAAAAGCACTTGACTATAAACCAAACAAAGCTGGCTTAGTTCTGGCAGCCCAAAAAAAGAAACTAAAATTGGGAGTCATTCTGTTTTCCACTGACAACCCTTTTTTTGCTGATGTGTTAAAAGGAGTAAACGAAAAAGCGCAAGACTTGGCAGGATATAATTGCACTGTTCTAGTAAAGCAGATTCCCATTCATGTAGATGCCCAACTAAGAGCAATTGATGAACTGATGTGCGAAGAAGTGTGTGGAATTGCGCTTGCACCACACAATGATGACCGTATCCGCATTCGCATCAATGAACTTTATCAACAGGGAATTCCCGTGATAACTCTAAATACAGATATCGAAAATTCCAAGCGAATTGCTTATGTAGGAAGCCATTATACCAAGAGCGGCGCTACCGCAGCTGGCCTGTTAAAGCTGATGATGCATGATGAAGTACATATTGGCATTATCACAGGAGCATCTGATATTCTATGCCATACGGAGCGTATCGCTGGATTTACCGAAACCTTAAAACCTTACAGAGATCGTATGCACATTGTCTCTATCGTCGAGACGCATGATGACGAGATCGAAAGCTATGAGCAAACAGCTCTGCTTTTGAAAGCGCATCCTGAAATCAATGCGCTCTTTTTTGCTGCTGGTGGTGTATATGGCGGCTGCCGTGCGATTTCCTCCCTTGGTTTAGGTACAAAGTTATGTGCCATTGCCTTTGATAAAGCTGACACCACGGAACAGTTTCTGCGGGAGGGAATTTTATCCGCAGTCATTTGCCAACAGCCACGCACACAAGGCAAAAAGCCTCTTGAACTGCTTTTTGCTTATCTCACATCAGGCGAGCTTCCTGAAAAAGAATACAATTATACGGCTGTGGATATTCGCATCTTAGAAAATATCTAATTGTTTGAGCGTAATAATTCCAGCGGTATACAGCCTCTTATACCTGAATCATGTTCTCAGCCTGCGAAAAATAGCTACTCCTGTGGTATCTGAAACTCTGTCATATTAGAGCGGAACCGAAGCGGTAGCATATTCATTTGAAGGTTTGGATTGATACGTGCTTCTATTGCTATGCTGTCACAAAACTGTCGAAACAGTTTTTGATACATCTGTTCAACTTCAGAATATACAAGCTGTTTTTCATCCAGCTTTTCCCCTTGCAGTAAATACCATTTTTTGTACTTTGCATGAAGTCCAAATATTTGTGTGTTCTCATCATATATCACGAAATTTTCTGCGGGTAGCCTGTCCGCAAAGTGCGGCATCAAAAATGGCAGAATGTGATGTTTGGCATTCATTTTTGCATACAGCATTCCATTTTGAAGTTCAGAAAAACGCAAAAACTGCTTGAAATGACACAGTTCATTTTCGGAAGACCGCGCACACTCAAATGTACGGTGAACACAGTCTTCTTGCAGCCTGTCTGTAATCTTTTTATCGTGCATGGACAGCCCCATAACAATTGTATGATATACAGCATCCGCTTTGTCTTCATGCCCAGATACCATCGCCATACTCAATCTGTGCCATGATTCCGCTCCAAGCTGTTTTGCAATTGTTTGCGTTACCTTTTCTGCTTTTGTATGAACGGTTTCTATTTTGTGATACTCTGTAAAAAATCTGCATTGATCAGGCTCTCTGACAGCAAGATGAATGGAATCATGACTTGCAATCCCTCTATCTTTTTTGAATTGGTATGCCTCATAAATCCCTGTCAAAATACCTTCCATGCTGTCTTCACAGATGAGTACATGTTCCTCCATCCCCGCCTCCTATTTATAGTCGCTGCGCGACAGCTCTTAAGTTAAAGCCGCTTCGTCGCATCTGTTCTGAGAGGAACTTTCTTTCGTAAAAACTCTCATTAAAGTTCCTCTCGTGCGCCTTTGCGTCTTTTTTAGTCGCTGCGCGACAGCTCTTAAGTTAAAGCCACTTCGTCACAGTTCTATTATATTCCAAACAATCCTACATTGTCCTGTGCATCATCAAACAGTGATAACTGTTTGTAGGTCATTCCATCCTTATCAAATGGAAGCTTCTCATGCTGCGCCAAAAGATTTCTGGTAATATAATCTTCTTCTACTTTGGTATGATACATCATTTTGCCATTGCAGGTAATGAAATACAATGCGCGCTTTAACACCACGCCAATTTTCTTTAGATTTTCAAAATTCAGCGCACCGCTCTTTCTTGCTTTGCAGATGCGCTGTGCACTTTTTACACCAATTCCCGGCACCCGCAAAAGCATCTGATAATCTGCCTTGTTAATTTCTACTGGAAACTGTTCCAAATGCTGAAGCGCCCAATCGCACTTAGGATCTAACAATACATTAAAATTCTGATGCCTTTCGTTTAGCAGCTCATCGACCTTGAACTGATAAAACCGCAGCAGCCAGTCCGCCTGATAAAGCCTGTGCTCCCGCAAAAGTGGAGAAGCTGTCTGCACAGACGGAAGTGCTTTATCTTCATTAACCCCTACATATGCCGAATAAAACACTCTCTTGAGTCCAAACTTTTCATATAATCCCTCTGCCACTGACATAATTTGATAATCACTCTCTGGCGTCGCTCCAATAATCATTTGTGTTGACTGCCCTGCTGGTACAAACGACGGTGCATTCTTGTACAGTGCAACTTCTTGTTTTCCCTGTACAATTCTGTTTTGAATCTGGCGCATAGGTGTCAATATAGTTTTGCGGTGTTTATTGGGTGCAAGTCTCTCTAATCCTTCCGCTGTAGGAAGTTCCAAATTCACACTCATTCTGTCTGTCAAAAATCCAACCTGCTGTATCAGCATTGGATCTGCACCTGGTATTCCTTTCACATGCACATAACCATGAAAATGATATTCCTTTCGAAGTTTGTACAATGTTTGATAGAGCAGCTCCATCGTATAGCTCGGATTATTGATAATGCCAGAACTTAGAAATAATCCTTCTATATAATTTCTCTTGTAAAAGTTCATTGTCAACTCACAGATTTCATCTGGCGTAAAAGTAGCCCGCGGCACATCATTACTTCTGCGGTTTATACAATATTTGCAGTCGTATGCACATTCATTTGACATCAAAATCTTTAAAAGCGAAATACATCTGCCATCTGCGGAAAAGCTGTGGCAGATTCCTGCGGATACGCAGTTTCCCATATCCCGTCCGTTTCCTTTTCTGTCAATTCCTGAACTGGTGCACGCCACATCATACTTCGCAGCATCTGTCAAAACTGCAAGCTTATCCATAATCGTCTGCGTCACAGCCGTTTTCAACTCTATACTCGTTTTTTCGCTCAAAATATCATTGCGGCACAAATTTGGGGCGATATCATTCATGAAAGTTCTCCTCTTTCCAAAAATTATAGCACCAATTTTCCTTTTTGCATATCCCAATCCAGAAACAAACAAACCTTCGGAAAACCTGTTTGTTTCTATCCTATCACATTTGGTTTTAAATTGCAATCACTTGTTCGAATAAAATATAAGTTAACGTAACAGAAAATAGTCTACAACTTGCAGACTATTTTCTATCCATCATTTTTGCATTTTCAGATTCCAATGTTTCTATTAAGCCATGCCCATCAAAAACGAAATATCTCAAATTCGCCAGATACGTCTTCAAGCGCAGATTCTGTAATTCTTAGTGAAGTGTCTGTAATGATTCCTAACAGCGTCTGATCATAACGTGAAAATGTCATATTGACGATTTCCCCATTTTCTCCGATGACCTCTACAGAAATATCCGGATCATTTCCTCCATACCCCTGACATCCATACTCTACCCTGTCTATAGGGCTGGCCAGCAGACTGCATTCCTCCACTTTTTTCTTGGCAAGCTCCGCATATATGCCATAGTTCTTCTCCAACGCTGCATCATAGTCGAGAGAAGGACTTGCATCCAATTGCCTTCCATGTGAAATATTAAAAAGTTCTCCTGTCACAGCATCTATCATATAGTTCCATCTCGTACTTTCAGGAGTTTGTTCTTTCTCAAACAGTACATCAGCGGACCAAAAAGCACGCGGAAAGGTTTCCGTTCCCGCATTATACATCATATAAACATAAGCCCCTTTCAAATCTAGTCCAAAAATATTTTTGAGGTACTGTTCGCCCACCTTTGCTGCCTCTTCCATCGTTAAATCCATTTCTGTTGGAGTCCCTTTGTTAAGACTATCCATACTTACATAATAATTTACTTCTTCATTGCTGTCCTGCTTTGTTTCATCAACTGGCAGTGGTGCTGCCAGACTGTCCGAGACCTGGTAGCTGGTGGGAACTGTCTCCACCGGTCCAGATCTTGCTGCCATAACTGTTTCTGTCAATCCATTAAATAGGAAAGTACCTGTGCCGATAATGGCTAATGTTGCTGCGATTCGTTTTAAAATGTTCATCTGTTTCATCGTGAAACCCCTTTCTATAAATATGATTGATAACTACAAGATAGCGTCGTTTTGTATCCATAAAATATCAAAGTTATTAACAACTTGTAAAATTTCTCTCATTATTGTTTTGCAAAAAACGCAGCTTTACAAGCGTTCCCTTTCCCGGCTCAGAAACAAATATCAGTTCTGCATGATGAAGCTGTGCAATCCTTTCACAGATAGAAAGCCCAAGCCCTGTTCCGCCCGCGGCGCGGCTGCGTGCCTTATCGGCACGATAAAACGCTTCCTTTATATGCAACAGTGAATTCGCATCCATCCCAATTCCATGATCTTCTACTTCTACCACAATATTGGATTCCTCTAAATACGCCAAAATGCGCACTTCTCCTTCTGGTTTGCTTGCCTTTATTGCATTATCAATCAGATTATTTACCAAAATCAAAAGCTGTTCCATATTTCCCTTGATATGAATATTTTCAGACATATGATAAAGCAAACTGATATTCTTTTCTGCTGCCCTTACATGCATTACCTTCTTGGACTGCTCAAAAAGAACAGCTACAGAACAATCCTCCTCTTCAACCGCATCACGCCTAAGCAGTGCCATATCAAGAAGCTGGTAGGCCATATTCTGGAGCCTGTTGCACTCCGACATAATAAACTGTGTACATTCATAACGTTCCTCCTCCTGTATAGATGCCTTTTGGATATACTCTGCATAGCCATAAATTGCCGTCAATGGAATGCGTAATTCGTGCGAAAAATTGTCAATAAACTGTTGTTTCTGCTCTGCAATATCCCGAAGCTGTTGTATCTGCAGTTCTATCTGTTCTGCCATCAGGTTGAAATTGTATGCCACATTTGCAACCTCATCCTTTCCTTGTACCAAAAGCCTGCTTTTATAATTTCCATTCGCAATCTTTGCAGAAGCGCTAGAAATCTGCCTTAATGGACGAAAAATAATCGTCAGAAATTGAAAAAGAAACAACGCCATAATAAACATCACTACAGTTCCTATAAGAAAAAGGATATTTTTCGTATGCCTCCAAGAAGAGATGGTATCATTTAGGTTTCCAATATACATAAGTCCATAATCCTGCAATGGAGCTGGGAATCTGCCATAAACATAAAGAACTGGCAAGGGCTCATTTACCATATAAACAAACCTTCCCTGACTGTTGTCTGCATCTTGTGAAAAAATCACATTATCTTCTAAAAAAATCTCAGAACTTTGATAAATCCATTTGTCAGAAAAGGCCACTGCAAGCCCGTTTTTCTTTCCCTGCAAATATCGGGAATAAGACCGCATCAGCTTATCTATATTTTCTTGTACTGTATCCCCTCGCTGCTCTAGTGCCTGTATATCCTGAATCAAAGAGGACGCGATAACATAATGCTCTGCTAAACATTTGTCGCGCGCAGATGAAAGTTTGTCGTTTAAAATTACAAGAGAAACAACCAGAATCATTGAATTGAGAAAAACCAGAAAAAGAATCAGCATCACAAAAAAAGTCCTTTTTTTCATGTCAAACCTCCAGCCGATATCCTAGCTTGTACACCGTCTTAATATACTCTTCCAAATGCAGTTTATGACGCAGCCTTTGTATATGAACGTCTACTGTACGAGTGCCTCCTTCAAAATCAAATCCCCATACAATATCTAGCAGTTTATCCCTAGAGAGCGCAATATTCCGATTTCTGATTAGCACCTCCAACAATTCATATTCTTTTGGTGTACATTCTACAGGCGTTTCATTGAAAAAAATCTGATGCCTTACAAAATCACATCTCATATTCCCCAATATAAATTCTGTCTTGGTCTTTTTGGTCCGGCGCAGCAGCGCTTCCACCCGCGCTGTTAGTTCCAACATCTGAAGCGGTTTTGTCAAATAGTCATCTGCTCCCATAGACAATCCTTTCAGCTTCTCAGATAGTTCACTTTTTGCTGTCAAAAAAATAGTTGGTGTTCCAAAAGCCCTTTCAAGTACCTGATATCCGTCCAGTCCAGGCAGCATGATATCCAATACAATTAAATCAAATTTATCATTTTCCAGCAAATCAACCGCAGATAATCCATCAAATGCTTGTGTACAATGATGTCCTGTAAGATTTAGATTTTTGCGTATCAGCTCGTTGATGGAAAATTCATCCTCCACAATTAGTATATCAGCCATTTTTTATCCACTCCTTCAGCGTCTTTATCCTATTTTAAGTATATCTCAAAAATGTTTCTAAGTTGTAAAATGACCTTGAAATTTATTTTATTCTTCATTTTTATCTGGAAAAATTTTATCGTTCAGCCATGTCTATTCATAAGTTACCCGTTTATTTGTTCCGCTTTGCACGGCCAAACTACTACCAAAAAATCGAGCGCCAGCGCTCGATTTAATACTGCTTCTTTATATAAACACCTCTCTCATAATATGGTGTTCCATATCATCTATACTATAAACATGTTCCAATACTTCAAAGGTTTCTCTCAGATTTCCCCTTGCACTTTTCCAGCCAATACCATCTGTAAACCAGACAAACGTAAACCCATCTATGGTATCTGCTTCCTGCGCCAGCATCTTATAGCTTCTTGCTGTTTCATTCAATTTTGAACCGCCTACACCATAAAAATTGGTTTCAATGGCATAGATTTGTTCGTCTGTACGAATCACAAAATCAAACCTTTTTGCTGCTTTTCCTTGGTTCGACAATGCTGACAAATCAATATCCCATTTCCTTTCTATATCAATCAGATACATTTCCTTAAAATAACTTTTATCCTTGATAAATCCTGCTGCTTTTATGTACTTTTCTACCAAATTTTCCATCAAATGCCCGCCGCGGTTCTTTCTCCCATTAGAATCCAACCCCGTCTCTATCCCCAACACATAATCCACAAGATTATTCACCAAATGATTTGATAGCATATCAAACAATCCTGTTTCTCGCATAAATATCTTGTATTGCTCGACGTTGTAATTCATCTTTTTAAAATCATAACAAAAAGCGCCCTCCTCGTCCTGTGCGTAAATCTCTGTTGTACGAACAGCCAACAATATCGGAATACATGCCAATGTCTCCGGATACTTTTGTACAATCTTTTCAAAGTCTTCCTCAATCGTTTTTGAATGAATCAACGAGTTCAGGATATTCAATTCAACCTTTATTTGCGCCACATTATGAACTACCTTGTGAAAATCAATATAATAATCATAACTTGCGATGCTTGTCCGAAATTTCCCAAGCCATTCCTCAAAATTCCTATTTGTCATTTGCCACACACTCCAATCTTCTTTTTGCTATCTGTAAATATTCCTCACAATTATCAATCCCCACAAAATATCTGTGCAATCGGTTCGCGACAACTCCTGTCGTCCCTGAACCACAAAATGGATCTAGTACCATTTGCCCTTCTTGTGTTGATGCCAAAATAATTCTTTCCAATAAATATTCCGGCTTTTGTGTTGGATGCTTTCCTTCCTTTTTCTCAGAAGCTTTTGTCAAACCTCCAGTCCAAACGTCTTTCATTTGTTTTCCGCCATTTAATTCTTTCATCGCCTGATAATCAAAAAAATGCCGAGATGTCTTATCATTCTTCTGCGCCCAAAGAATTGTTTCGGTAGAATGCGTGAAACATCGGCATGATAAATTTGGCGGCGGATTCGTTTTCTGCCAGGTTATATTATTGATAATTTTGAACGCTTCCTGTTCTAAAGCCATACCTATTGAATAAATATTATGATATGTTCCTGATATCCAGATACTTCCGTTTGGCTTTAAAATCTGTCTGCACAATCGAATCCACTTTCTATTAAATTTATGTTTATATTCAATATTCCGTGCCCCATCTTTGGGAAGTTTATCCCATGATCCTTTGTTGACAGACACCATCTTTCCACTTTGACAAGTAATCCCATCATTGCTCAAAAAATACGGCGGATCTGCAAAAATCATATCCACACTTTCTGCGCTTATTTTCGTCAATATTTTGAGTGCATCCCCCAACACCATGCACGCCTTGTCTGTCTCATAATAAAAAGTCCGTTTTTTCTCAAATATCTGCTCCAATATGTGCTCCTAAACCTGTATCAATAATTGCAAATAATAACTTCTTCCCCAACCCTTTTGGATGCATCTGAATTAATCATTCTTTTCACACTTACAACATCCATTCGATAACCCTTCTCACTGTACAATTCATTGATAAACTCTGTATTGTGGTTTGTCAGCATACAAAAGCATCCCTTTTTTGTCATCTTATCAAACAATGTTGCCAGCCGTTTGTGACTTTCTATATCAAAACCTTCTTTTGTATAAGATTCAAAAGAGGAAGGATTTAAAGGTGCATATGGACTGTCAAAAAAAATAAAGTCACCTGGCTTGGCCTGTTCGCAGGCAGGCTCAAAATCTCCCTCCAAAATTATCACATTTTTCATATAGTTTGACACTGCCATAATGACATCTTTATCACAAGAATTTCCCCGACTGTTATTGTAGGGCACATTAAACAATCCCTTTGTATTTACGCGATATAAACCATTAAAACAATGTTTGTTGATAAATACAAAAAGCGCTGCCAATTCTACATCATACTCTCCTTTTTCCAGCTTTTCATTATAGCGCTCCCGCAAAGAATAGTAATAGGCTTTTCCGTCTTCCCACATCTGAGAATCCAGTTGGCTTATCTGCTCCAAAAATTCTATTGGAACTTCTGCGATTTTTCGATATGCATTTATGAGCGCTTTGTTTACATCATTGATAACTGCAGTGGCAGGAAGCAGCCCAAACAGCACTGCCCCGCCCCCCACAAAAGGTTCATAATATTGATTGTAGCTGCAGGGGATACGTGCTTTAATCTGCGCAAGAAGCTGACGCTTTCCACCTGCCCACTTTATAAAAGGTAATGCTGCCACGTCTGAACTACTCATTACAATTTCTCATCTCTTTTCTCATTTCTCTATAAAACTCACTTTACCATTATAAATACTATGAGCCAAATTGACAAGCAAAAAAACGCCGCCCTTATGGCAGCGCTTCAAAGAGTGTTACAATTCACACTTACGCCAGATTTCACATATACTTACAACGATTTCGGTGTGAATTGCAACAATTGATGCACACAAAATGCTAAAAAGCACGCATTTTGGCGCTTGCTCCGACGCCATGCAGCAAGTGCATGGCGCGGGTGTGAAAAGTAACCAAAGAGTCCGCTTTTAATCAATTTCCTGTTCCAAATCTCTGAACAATCCACAGTGAAAAAAGTCATCTAATGTAACATTCAGTCCGTCACATATCATTTTTATAGTGACAATTCCCGTATTTTTGCTATTTCCTTTCATAATATTTTTGAGCGTTGATGGTGGCATTCCTGCAACATATGCCAATTGTGATATTTTCATATCTCTTTCATTACATAAATTTTTTATTCTCGTTACTACAGCTTCTTGTGTTTTCAATAATTTTCACCCCAGTACAATTTTGTATCGATCTGACAGTTTCATTTTTCTTATATTTTTTTCATCTTACATAATTTGTATACACGCTTTAGTCCTTATATGGTCTTTTTGGATAATTTTGTATACAATCTTTTTTTATCAGATCTACATCACTTGTACAGGAGTGAATATACTTATGGTATAAAGTTGTTATTTTTAACTGATTTTGTCTTTATCTGTGATAGTACTTTTCAATGCTTTATTTTGTGGAGATTGTATAACGTCAACTGCGTTAACTACGTTTATCATGTTTCGTCTGCAATTAACTCTATTCTGTTCAAATTTGGGGTACGAAAAAAGACGGCTTTCACACCGCCCATGCCCTTATAGTACAATTTTTATGTTGTTCATATCTTTCTGCTTTGTGTTGGGTAAAACATGACTGTATATTTATTACCTTACCCCAAAAATAGCGTTCTACTGCGTAACAATCCAATCTCTGCCCCCTTAGAAAACAAGGACGCGGTGGCTATCTGATAGCTGCCGCGTTCCTGCTTTTTTTATAGACTAAATTATGCTATCATCGACATCTACCCGATACAAATTTGACGATGTTCTTTGCAAATTATTTATATCCATTGTTTCGCTCCCTTTCAATTCTCAGACTAATTTATTCCTCTGTGGTATACTCAGCGTGCTGTTTTTTGTATTCAGCAGTATCCTTTACGCTTAATTCCGCTTCAACCTGCGCCAGCTTTGTTTCCAACTCTTTTGTCTTTTGCTCATTGCCCGCCGCCATTTTCAACTGCTGTTCAAGCTGTTTCTTTTCCTCTTTTAGCTTTTTGATTTCATTTTTAACCTTATCCATATTGCCTATTGTAACCTTCACCCTGTCATTATCAGACACCTCTTTCAGCTTTGCACCTTTGGGCTGTTCACTTTCTACTTCTTCTGCCCTTTTGGTAGTGTCAAAGATAATTTTTGGGTTTCCGTTTTCGTCCTCCTCCACGTGGTACAAACCGCTTGGTTTCTTCCCAGACTTTTCACTACTGATATATTCATCCTTCGGTGCCAGAGTCATTTCAGGCTTGTCTTTTTCTTTGGATTTTACCCCTTCTTCGACTCTTTCTGTAGCTTTTGCTGTTTGTTCCGTCTGCGCCTTGTTAATATAAACAAAACCGTACCTGTTACTAATTTCCATTGACATAATTTTATCCTCCTTGAAAAATAAAATATTTTCTTATCATTGCATATTTCTAATAACGGTTTATCCGTCATTCTTTAGCCAACCTTAATTCACTGTCATTTCTCTATGCCGCTTTCATTTTTTATCATAACGGAAAGGATAAATACCCTGCCGTCTATCTTATAATCCATTGTGCCTTGATATTTCTCTGCTGTATTTTTGATGTTTGCAAGCCCTATTCCATGTACTTTTTTGTCCGTTTTATCCGTTTCGGGAAACCCCACCTGCCGTTTTCGTTTCAGCGTTCCGTCAAAGCTGTTTTCTATCTTAAAGATTAACAGGTTATCTTTCCTAACAGACGACAGCCGGATAAAGGTTTTCGCTTCTGGCTCTTTTTTCTTTAGGTTCCTACACGCTTCTATTGCATTGTCTAAGGCATTTCCTAAAATAATACCCAAATCATAGCTCTGAATAGCCAGATGACAAGGGAGAAGCAGTTTCTTTACATCTACTTGCAAGTCTGGAACAATACGCAATGCTTCATAGTATTTCATGTTGAGCAGCGTGTCAATCACACTGTTTCCTGTCTTAAAGCGAAAGTCCAGACTGTCAAAAGTAGTGTTCAGTTCCGACAGGTAGGCTTGCAGTTCTTCATTTTCGCTTTCCCCTTTTTCAGTGGCAAGCCGCAGGACAACAGAAAGCGTATTTTTCATATCGTGTTTCATACTCCGTATGCCGGAATAGATACGCTCCATTTCCGCTATATGCTCCTGCATACTCCCTATCTGCTTTTCCAGTACAATTCTGTTGCTCCGTTCCCGATTCAAATAAACCGTATCTTGAAATAGCTTTACCCCATACAAGATAGAAAGCAGCGACAAAAGCAGAATTGCGGGGAGGATTACTAGTAACAGCGGGTATTTATCATACACCATTTCCACACCATTTTCTTCTACTGTAAACAGGATAGTACGAAGCAGCGCACACAACAGCAGGCTTACCACAGCCGGAGTAAGGATAGATAACAGTTCTGTCCTATGGATAACATAATCCTTTTCTCTGTAATTGCGTACAATCCCTTTCAGTGACAGGTACAGCAGCAGGACAAGGGCAGTTTCCCGAAAAATCTGATTTCCGATTACACTGACATTTATTACTGTTTCAAAGGTTTTTTCGGAAGTGATTATCCCTTTTTCCATACACAAGTTCCAGACCACAAGCAGTTTATCTACTGGTTTATCAAGCAGGATAAGCACTACGAAAGCACTTATATCAGTGATTGCACGGAAAGCAGCCACAAGAAAAAGCGTAACCACATGAAACGCCTTATAAAAACACATTGCTATAACAAGCAAAATACAAAGGGATAGCACCATTTTCCAAACTGTCTTTACACTTTCATATCCTGTTGGAGGAAGCCAATAGATACACAGCCGTGACAGCCCATAAGCCATCATTACATAAAGCCCATGAAAACGGCTTTTTGTCCTGCTCTCCAAAAAGCTACCTAAAAAGTATTGCAGGCAGTACCCTTGAAGCAGGATGGAAACTACTGTAAAAGCTATAAAAATCAAATCTATCAGACTATACATTTGCACCCCCTCCGCTTTGCAAGTACCACATATACGCATTTACAAATTCGCCGTATTTTTTCTTTGTCAAATAGACGGTTTCTCCACCCGTAAGCGTTATGCAGTCACTTTTGTATTCCGTGATATGCGCCATATTCACAAGATACCCCCGATGGCAGCGGTAAAACGTCCCGCCAAGCTGCGTTTCCAGTTCGCCAAGTGCGGCATAGGCTTCAATGATTTCCTGCGTGGTATGGATTTCCACTTTCCTTGATATGCTTTCGATATACAATATATTGTCTGCGTCTATGGTAATTCCCTTGTTTCTTGTATTGATAAAAAGCTGTTTTTTCCGGCGCATTTTCCGCAGCCCTGCTTCCCTTAACGCCTGCCCAAAAACTTCCATGAATTTCTGCTTTGTGACAGGCTTTAACAGATAATGGAACGCATAAATGTCAAGAGCTTCAAAAACATATTCCTTTATGCCCGTAATGAAAATTAAAACGGTGTCTTCGTTCTTTTCCCTTGTTTCCTTTGCAGTTTCAATGCCATTCATGCCGTCCATCTGTATGTCAAGGAAAATAATATCAAACGCTTTTGCTGTGTTAAGAAATTCTTCCCCGGACGAAAAACAAGCCACATGACAGTCTGGCTTCTGGCTTTCTATCATTTCACGAATATGCTCACGGATTACTCTTTCATCATCAACAACTGCTATATCCAAATCTATCACTCCTAGTCTGCTATATCTCTACTTTATTTATCGACAGAAATTTTGTACTTTTTTGCGAAATGTAGCGAAAGACGGTTTGAAATGTAGCGAAAGGAATTTCTTTTTTGCCACTTTCCCTGCTGTTTGGATTACCCGCATTATGATACAACATCATTATCAAAGACATGGCTTTCATTTGACAGGTCAGAAAAAGTTTGAAGAAGATACAACAGAATATATTGTTAAGTTAGAAAGATAATTTTCAAGATGTCTAAATAGCCATTCTAAAATTATTTTTGCAAAATTATTGACTTTCCTATATCTATCTGATAAACTATAGAAGCACATTTTAGTGAATTGCGGAATTGATGGAATTGGCAGACATGCAGGATTTAGGTTCCTGTGCTGAGAGGCGTATGGGTTCGAGTCCCATATTCCGCATCTTACGGCGCGAAATCGAACGATAACGGTTCAGGTTTTGCGCCGTTTTTTGTTAAAAATCGAATTTTTGTTTTTGCGTGACATTTTTTTGATAACGCGTTATAATAAATAAAAACTACATTATTCAAAAGGAGAATCTTCCATGCATGCATTTCAACCATTTCCAATCGAGGAATTGGAATTCAACCCATTTGAAAAAATAGGAAAGGAATGGGCGCTGGTATCAGCCGGTTCAAAGCAAAAAGCAAACACAATGACAGTAAGTTGGGGCGGTGTCGGCGTTCTCTGGGGGAAAAACGTAGTCTTTATTTTCATTCGCGACTCAAGATACACAAAAGAGTTTATTGACAGCGGCGACTTTTTCTCTGTTTCTTTTATGAGCGAGAGCTATAAAAAAGCGCTTAACTACTGCGGTTCCCATTCTGGAAAAAACAAAGATAAAATGGCCGGTGCTGGCCTCACATGGAATTACAAACACTCAATTCCTTTTATTGATGAGGGCAGTTTTATTCTGCTTTGTCAGAAGATG
>OFFL01000286.1_pt1 | contig 57750 bp, 56 predicted proteins | sample 1521391 | NCBI WGS metagenome assembly OFFL01 (sample SAMEA3504082, study PRJEB24116) | mouse gut metagenome | biome: mouse gut; feature: mouse-associated habitat; material: faeces | place: Denmark | collected 2011
GACGCTGTCACGAAGTGCTGGGGCACATTCGTCAAAACTCCTTGTCGCGGTCAATTAAAGACCATCAGTACAATTCTAACGAAGGTAAGTTGAAAAAGGTTCAGACACCGATGATTTTTTCTTGAAATCTGCGGACTGAATCCTCCTTACTCCGCAAAGACAAGTCAAGACCCCAGTCCTCCAAATTATTTGAGGCATATTTCGTATAAGGTCGTATTACTATCGTTTTAGAGTGTTCTCAGTGCGTTTCTTTCAATTCCTAATCCTCAGAATATGCTTATAATCCCCCAAATCTATGGTTTTAGGTCCATTTTTGGGGGATTATAACAATATTTTTAACTATCAGGCTTAGCTACGGGCATAAACATTTTTTATTGTGCCATTTAATGTGTCATTTAATTAATGTACTATTCTTGGCACTATAAATGATTGGTTGCAAAAAGATAGACGTATATTGCGCCAAATCTCAAGATTTTCAACACTTTTGGCGAGATATAGCATACTTATAAATCTATAACTCCGTGAAAAGTCTTTATTTGTTTAGAAAAATCTCTTTTTGAATATTACTAAGAGTACTATGCTCTAATACATCTTTATTTTGCTTAAAAAAAGCATTTGCAACAGTAAGACAATCATTGGAGACCACACATCGTTTCAATGTGTTTGCCAATAGATTATTCCCGGACAACTGTGATTTAAAGAATCTATTTCTCATTCCATTTCTGTATAGGAAATCAAAATAAACTTCTGCGTTATATATATTGTAGTTGGCTAAATCAGATTTCAAATTAGTCCAATAGCAGTCAGTCATCTCATAAGAGAGAATTACTACTAGGAGCGATGTTGCACTCAGTTGAATTATTTTATACAGGTCTTGTTTCATACTCTACCAATTATTACATATTCTATTAATTACAACAAGTGCCTCTTTTGTTAAGTTTATAGCTTCATCATAAGACAAAACTCTACTGGTTTCAATATTAGTCCTATCTATATGAAATGTAGTATGCCTGTTTTTATTAAAAAAATCATAACCGGATTCTAATGCCCGTTTTAAATCGGGATTATCATCATAAGTCCCAACACCATCAACAAATTTATACGAACCGCCACTTCCTTTCTGAAAGTATGTACCGAAGTCTTTGAAATCTGGAGCATCTTCCAATAATCTCTTACTGATTAAAGCATCAAGAGCCTTAAAAATGCCAAAAGTATAACTCCCATAATCTTCAACATGTATACCTGCATTAATTAATGCTACTGATGTTGAAATCCAATCAGCAATAATAGTGCCTTCAATCAACTCAATTTTTGAAATATGAGCACCTAGATTAGTATCAATAATATGAACTGTTGTTGGTTTGATTGCAAGAAAATCATCTATTGCCTCCTTCGGATAATCAGGTAAAGCATGCAATATCTCAGATATTATGTCTAAGAAGAAAGAAGACACAACACCTTGTAAGCATAGCGTTCCATTATTATAGAGAATTAGTGAAATCTCAGCATTATATTTACCCTTAAGATGGTATCTATATCTAATTGGAGCCTTAGGGTCAATCTCCAATTCTATAATTTCAATATCGTCAGCACCTTTTAAAAGTTCAACAAATGCATCAAAATCCTCAGGTGCAATATTCTTTACGGTGAAAGATTTCTTATCTACAGCAGGAATAGCTAGATTCTCAATTAAATATTCTTTACAAGATTCGCAAATTGAACGTAAATGAGGTTGTCCCTGAATACTAAAGGAAACTTGACCTCCGCTTATAAAGCAATTTATGATGCCAGTTTTATCCTTTTGTTGGATATTAATTATGATTTTATCAGTCTTTTCTATAAATGATACCGAATAAGCAGAGTGCTCTCTCGCAAAATCTGAGAGGCTTGATGGAATTCCATCAATATCAATTGAATATTTCTGTGCTTTTTTTGCCATTGTGTAAATCAAAAATATAATACTAACGCCAAACGTCCAAGAACTTCCAATTCTTCGGAAATCCCATTTCCTGCAAGTTCAATAAATTTCCACCATCCCCAATGATAGATAAGATATTACGCTTCAAATCACTGCCGGGACTAATTATATTGCTGATATATTTTATGCAACTAAGAACAGTAAAGACCTTGTTGGGGTGCAGAGAATTTATCGTTTGTCTATCTAAAAATGGGAAATCTGTATTGGTTGGCATCTGAAGATTTATGATACACCTCCTATTCCACACGCGACTATGGTGTGCGCAACAGTTTCTCCATACTGCAATCGCATGTAGCCAGTTGGAGAAAATTCGGTCGTCATTTAGTCCAAATTGCTTGGCTATTGCCTTCTTTTGAGAAGTTTTCTTCAACAACTGATATAGTTTACTTAAAGTGCCGAGTGACAATACTTCGAGTGTCATCCATGCTGGAGGAAGTGGAGGATTATCATATTTGCTATAATAATGCTTAATAAAATCCTCATTACTGCGTTTGATTTCACCTTTGATGTCTTTCATTAGTAAATCATATGCAGTGGTTCGTTGTCCATCACGGTCAACTATATCCTTGTGTTTATATAAACTCCGATCATTAAACCAATGACTATTACCAGTTGCCTCAGAATATGCTTGAACAATCTTTGCTCTCACTGCCACTTCAATCTTTTCGATCGCATTGAACATCAATGAGCGAAGTCTCCGGTCAAAGCAATACAAATCAACTATGTCGGAAAAATGAATATCATCCTTCTTGAATCTATGGTCAGACTCTGGGTTTGAGTTATCTTGAAATGGATATGTATATGCCCTCAAACGATAATAACTTATGTTGGACAAGTAACGTATCGCGAGTTGCTCATCATCTATCAGCAATCCGCGACTTTTCAACTTGTTGATCTGCTCTGGCAGAGTAAGAGGGCGTTTGGTGTAGTCCATATAAAACTCGAAGACCTCCCCGGGTGCGCTGGTCAACGGGAAGCGTGGGAGGTCATATTGAGTGCAAAGTTAGCACTAATTTCTGAATTATCCAAATCTTTAGGCGCAAGAGTAGCAATTTTTTCATCAAGATCAGCCATATCTTCTTTCTTTGCTCCAACATCAGATCTATTATTATAACGAGTAATACTCATATCTTGTTCAGAAAGATCACCTTTTCTACTTATACAATAATTCACAGGCGTTCTTTCGTATAAAACATTCCTTAATTTCTCTCACAGCTCCAAAAAATCGGTCATTTGGCCAATTTTTAGGAATATGACTGATGGCTTACCACATCTCGCTATCTTTCTTGGTTCGGGCAGCGATTTCGTCGGCTATCTCCTCGGAGGAGAGCTTGATGTAGTCCATGAAGGTCTTTTGAGTCTTGTGACCGCTGACGTGCATCATCTGGACGATGTCGTATTTGTGACTGAGATACATGTTGGTGATTCCGGTGCGTCGGGCCGTGTGGCTCGTCACGCATTTGAAGCGCGGTAGGAGTACGTTGCCGTTCAGGTCGGTTTCCGGTTCTTTGCCTTCTTTTTTCAGCGCGTCCTTCTGCTTCATCGTCAGATTGGTCGGCACTTTATCTTTCAGTGTCAGGACGCTCTCGGAGAGGTCTTCAAGTATATCCTTGATGTAACGGTTCAGCACCTGCTCGTTGGCTTTCGGTATGTTGTAGCCGTATTTCTCGCAGATGGCAATGAGGTTCTCGTTCATAACCGGGATTGTAACCTCGGTCTTGGTTTTCTGCTGAACAAGCCGGATAATACGTGTGCCCTTTCGGGTTGTCTCAAAATGGTCTTTGTTGAGATTGTTGTAATCACTCACACGCTGACAGGTATAGCAACCAATGAGAAAAACATCGCGAACATGCTCCTTCTTTCCGGTCAACGGCATTTCATAGAGGGCTTGTAACTCTTCCTCAGTAAGATAAATCTCGACAGCCTTATCACGGTCTTCAATCTTGTTTTTGACTATCAGCGAAGCGGCGCGTTGGTTGTCATGGACACCGTCAATAAAAGCGGCGTTGATAAGTGCTTTAAGATTTGTCATGTGCTTGTTGACTACCTTGGGCATATAGCCATGCCGACGGAGATAGTTGATGTAGCGACTTACAAAGGCGCGGTTGATGTCTGCCCAGCCGAACTGATGTAACGGGTCGAAGCCTTCATAAACGCCGACGTAACTTCTCCATGTCTTGCAGGATCCGGCTGAATAGTCCTTGCTGCCAATCTTCCGTGCGCCGCTTTTGATGTCTTCGACAAACTGAACGAGGAACGGCCAGATAAGACGGTTTTTCTCATCCTCGATGCGTTTCTTTTCCTCGGCTTTCTTACGGGCTTTCTCTTTCGCCGCCTCTTTCTTTGCCAAAGCCTTGCGCTCTGATTCGGCGGCTTCCTCCATTGCCTTCCTTTCAGCCTCGACTTTCTCCGGCTCGGATATGTAGCGCACATCCATATCAAGAGCCTCGCGGTCGAAATTGACTTTGGCGAGGTGTGATTTAACGATGCCTTCAATCTGCGTCAGTTTTGCGTGGAGTTGATAATTCTTTTTCTGATGAGCCAGCCACGCACGGGGAGAAGCGGTCGCTTTGAGCCACTCGCTCACCTCCACTTGCAGGAGCGTCGAAACAAGCACATCAATCTTGCGGGTATGTACACGGATAAACAGTGTCGCGGTTTCCTTCTTCAAATCCTTGTTGCGGACATGAAACGGGGTCAATTTCTTCGCAGGGCGAAGCGACTGAGTCGATAACTTCGGAGAGGGTATTGTTGCCATCTTATTTTGTATTGCTAAATTCATTCGCCACGATTCACAGTCATTCACTATCAATCGTTTTGGTTCTGCAAATATAACAACTCAAACCACGTTTTGTCAAGTCGGGTCACCACGCAGGTCACCACGTTTTTTGAATTTCTGTGAAAATCCAAAATTCAGTCAAAATTCATATTGCATTATTATTCAGTATTTTGCATCAATTCAATATTCACTTACATTCGCCACAATTCACAAACTCAGGTTCTGGTGGCACCACAACCTTCAGAAGAAGGACACGTTAAAACACTGAATATCAGCGATATTTAGTGTTTTTCGCATTTTAGGGTAAGGCAAAACGCTCAATCCACACCAATCCAGCAGGGTAGCAAACGAGATTTGGTGGAGCAAGATTGAAATCCACACCACCCCACGATTTGCTAACTATTTGCAATCGGGCATTTTACAACATTCTGCCTAAATTCTTAAAAGGATCCTCTGTGAAGAGATAATCAACAGAACTTTGACAAGGCGGAGCCACTCTGAAAAATTTTTTTGAAAAAATTTCTCCCGGCGGTGGTGTAGAAATCGGTGGAGCCGAAATATCCACTGACCAATCTCCACAGAAACGGCGTTTAGATACGTATTCCTACCCAGTCAATCTTGCGGCAATCACAACTAGGCATGACACTACTCCGAATGGAAGGTAAGATCAGTTACTCGATAATTGAGGGGAAGGTTTATTATCCGGCAGAAGAAATTGGTCGTCTGCTTTATCATTGCAAGGTTGATTATGAGTGAGCCTAATCTGATATTGAGCAAGGAGGAACAGCGCGATGTTTTCAAAATCATATCTGAAATCAAAGCCTGTACCAAAGAATTGGCAGAACGCTCACGCCCTATGTTTGACGGAAACTGCTTTCTCTCGGACTCCGAACTTGCCCGACGGCTTGGCGTGAGTAAATCCACACTCGCTAACTATCGCCTCAAAGGGATATTCGGTTATTATTTCCTTGAAGGCAAAATCCTGTATGCCGACACCGAAATTGAGGACTACCTCAAAGAGAACTACCACCCACCTTACCGATAAGGCAATCCAACGGCAACGCCCACGATAATCCATTGAGAATTACCGGGGCCTTTGCCATGTCATCACTGTCTTGTCGGACTTTTTACGCAGAAAAACCGACAAAATTAGATTTTCATTTTGAGTTTTTGATGAGTTTTACTTTGTTAAATTGATTAACAAAAACGATCAAAATACATTTTCAAGCATTTCAAAATTTTCACAAGTTGACGAAAGTACTTAAGAAATCCATTTATCTCTTGATTAAATCAGATATCTCATCAGCAATCTCTTCAACAGTATTTGAAGCAGTGTTACGGGCTACCTTGTCTGCTATCGAAGGAGAGAATTCTATAACTTCGTTTTTGGTTATATTATGCCAGATTGGAAGCATCACCTGCTCACCAGTATTTGCTTTGGTAATTATTCCATCTAGTTCATAGTTTGTCCATCCTTTCTTAATGAACGATTTTGAGAGAACTACGATACCGAATTTACTTTTTGCTAACCCTTTATCTATTTTTCTCCTTAGACTATCACCAATTTTAAGTTCAAACTCATCGTACCACACTTTGAGCCCTTTATTTATAAGAGCAATTGCCAATGGTCTTACTACTTCATCTTTATCCTCGGATGCGTGAGAGATAAACACGTCATATTCAAGTTGTGAATTTTCAGAACCTTCAGGCGGCACTGTATCCTTTCTAACGAGAGATGGTACCGATGAAAGAGCTCGGTCACTATATTCAGGAAGTGGCGCCGGAAGTCTGCGAATTGAAGTTCTAACCGAGCCACCTAATCCACCAAGATCTATTGTTATATACCAATGCCCATTTTGAGGGATTGTAAATATAACCGGGGATTTTCGTACAAGGCCGCCATAATATCTATGCCTTCTGCCACTTTTGTAGCTACTATAGTTACTACTATCCATCAATCTTACGTTAGCCGCATTTCCTTGGAGAATGACTTGTATGCGTTCTCCTTTGGAACATTGATGAAGATCATATACCGTATACTTCATACATTTATTCTATTGTGTTATTTGTTATTTCATAGCAGTACACGTAGACGGTACCATTATTTCCTCCCCCTGTATCTCCTTTCATCCCTTGTTCAAGAAAATACTCCTCTACTTCTTGAGCTGTCCATTTGTCAGAAGCTTCACGCCATATCCACCATGCGTTTTCTTTATTAACGTTATGTTCACCAAACAGGCGACGTTCAATGTCGTTAGTTATCCCGATATAGAAATCGGAATAATACTGTTTGCTACTCTTGCTTAAATGACAATTTATGTCACTGATAATCGCAGTTGCTATTTTTCCAGCCATAATACTTATGTTAATTATTATGCTGCAAAATTAGGCATCAAGATTGCAGTGCAACTTCATTCTTTCAAAAAAATCACGAGATACAAATTTTATTGATTGTTTTCTATGATTTTTAGTGCTCGCTCTCTCATCTTCTTGCGAAGATATAATGGTTCAAGTATTTCACATTCGTTTAGATAACCCAAAAGAGAAGTTTCAAATTCATAATTCGGGATAAGATTCAGTTCAAAGACAATATAATTATCTTTACGTTCCAGGATCTTCTGCGAGTTATGAAAAGGTTTTGTTTCAATATATGCCGCAGCGGGGAATGTAGCTTTTATAATTATTCGCTCTCTTCTGCTTCCTATATTTATAGATACGCCAACCACTTGACTGAAATATTCGTCAATATCAAGTCCGTGGTATTCTTGATATATGAGGTTTGGTGCTACGTCAATAGCGTCTATTCTATCCAAAGGAAGTGTCACAAGAGGCAATAATCCTTTCATTTTGGACTCATATCCTATTAAAAACCATCGATTATTATACTGTCGAAGTTGATATGGATGAATTTCTCTTAGAAACGAAGGTTTCCGATATTTATGATATGACACCTTGATGACATATTTTTTCACAATACAGTCAAACAATACAGTAAAATGCTGCATTCCTATCAAATATGGGTTCTGGGCAAACGACACTATGCCTCTGGGTGATTGATTAAGTTGGAATGTATCTTCTAACCTAACAATAATCTCTTCCATCCATGAAAAGTCTGGCAATCCCTTAAATCTTGAAAGCATACTAATTGTGTCGGCTAATTGCTGCATTTCTTTTTGACTAATCGGAAGATTCATAATGGAGTATTCCGGGTCGCCATAGTAATAGTAGGCTCTATGACCATCCATGCCTTTCTCGATGGGTGCCGAATACCCTTCACTATCTTTCATGTATTTAAGGTCTTCTCTAATAGTTCTCTCCGATATGTTGCGACCATAGTAATAAAAAGTCTCTTTATTGATTATCTCAATTAAATCATTCATATAATACCTCCGACCTATTTCTCGGAAACAACGATCGAGAATTCTATGTCTTAAGAAAGCATTTTTTATTGTAGCCATAGATTATTTGTTTTCAGGATTAGAAAGGTGCATCATCATATCATAATGAGCCTCTTGTCCCATTTTGCAAAAGATATTTTTAAATATCTCCTTATAACGTTCCAGTTGACCATCTGCAATTTCAACAAATAAATCGTCGGCCATTGAATGAGATCCGTTATTTACCCAACTTAATAGAGACCGACAAATTTTCTTATCTTCAAAATTGTCAAACTTATTTAGAATATCATTAGGACTGATGCCGCCGAATATCTGAAAATAGTTTTCAACTATTCGTCTCATAATATTCTGGGAAACCAGACATGAGATTGAACTGTCATTTCGCAACTCAGACCAAAGCAGTTCATACGAGCTTCTTATAGGATTTGTCTTGTAGTATGCCTGAATTGATGAAACATTATTTCGTTTTCTCAGTATCCAATGATGTATGCGATCCCTCCATTTACACCCTTTATCCTGAAAAGAAATTTCTTTATGAAAGTAAACGTTATGAGTAAGCAAAATTATCTGCCTCACAATGCTTTTTCCATCATATACGCTGGCAAAAATATCTCTTAAAAGTGTGCTGACTACAAACAAGACATTACTATCCAAACTGGATACAGGATCATCTATTATTAAAACCCTATTTCGACTAACACCATCTGGGGTATGGCTACCCTTTACAAGTTGCATATAATATAAGAAAGTAATGAATGTCCTTTCTCCTTCGCTAAGAGTTGATGTGGCAATATCGCCGTTCTCTCTTACGATTTGATATTGGTTCACTTCTTTTGGCACTTCACGAATCATGAAATTTGTAAATCCAAATCCTTGCAGAAGTCGATTAATTTCGTTAACAGTTGGTGTAATACTTGTTATGGCTCTTTCTAATTCATTTATTTCATTTTTTACAGATTCATGACGGCTTAAAGCAATCTCTATTTTGCTTTTCAGTACTTCTATCGCTTTCTCCAAATCTGAAACATTCTTCCTATAGGTCTCTATTGCTGCTGAATATGCTATCGAGAAGTATTTATAAATTTGTTTTACAAGTATGATTCGCTCTGTTGACAGATTGTCAATTAGCTGGTTATGCTTTAATATCTTCAAATTGCTATCATCTATAATACGATTAATCCGACTAATAAGTTCTTTTGTGGATTTTAGCGCAATAACCCGGCTGGGCTCTTTAGATTTTGTTGCCATCAAGTTCTGATTTGAAGTCAGGAGTAACTTAAATTCGGATACAACTGTCTCAAGTGCAGAAATATCCATAGAAGATTTTTCAAGAACCTTTTGCGCATTTACGATAGAATCCAATTGATTAATAATAATGACTGCAATCTGATTATACGCATCATGCAAGGACCCGATTTGATGTAAATCATTCTTATAGCCGGCGTCAAAAAAAGAACTTATTTTCTTTTTAAACTCATCGGTTATGGTATGTTGTTGACAAAAGGGACATATATCTTTACTCTTATCGATGTAAACTAAACCCTGGCTAACCCAGTCTGAATTTCCTAAGCTATTAATTAAACCAGCAAGATCTATGTCTTGCTTACCAACGACTATTTTTGTCCATAATTCGTTAGACTCAACAGAATACAATTCATTAGCATTAAATTTCGCTATTGGTGTTTGGCGCACAGGTTGAATGCCGAAAAGCACTTTTGCCTTGTCTGTTAAGGACTCAAGTTCTAACTTATCCTCAACCTTATCCTTCGTCGCATCCAATACTTTTTTGACAAAACTATCCTTAGTCCCAGCTCCTATAGCGGATTTACTGAATCTGCTTTCATGTCGCTTGAACAAATCCGACCACACAGACTCTTTAAATGAATTCTTTATGTTTTTAATTTCGGTTTCTTTTTCGTTTAAGATTTTTCTTAATTTTGAACCTTCATCAACAATCTCTCTAAGCAATCTCTGCTTTTCTTCTATTTGACATAAACTGTCATTGGATGCTTCTCCTAATGTAAAGACACCAGGTATATGTTCAGAATAATTCCTGTCGCAGAAATCTTTGTTATATATTAATATATCTAAAGGGAGTTCATCTTTCCACTCTAAAGTACAATCTGGATATTCGCTGATATTTGCCACAATCCTGCTAATGGTGCTTTTCCCTGAACCATTTGCCCCATATATTATATTTATAGCATTAAGGTTTTCAATATCAACACCTTCATTGTTAAAAGTGGCCTCATTCTCTATGTGGATTCTATTAATCATGGTTTGTTCAACGCGTTTAGTGGTATGTTAGCTTAACAGCGAATTGGAAATTGAATTAAAAACGATAGTGATTTTGTGATTATTATTTAATCCTTCAGACACCCGATTGGTATTATTTTCACTCCGTCCTCGCGTGTATATGCCATTTCTCCTCCTGTCAGGACAACAAGTAAGTCCGGCACACGAAGTCGGATTTGCTTCTCCGTCATATTCTTTTCAACGATAAGACGTTTGATTTCAAGGAGGTGCTTTGCTCCGTCCTCTATCTCGCGACTACCAAGTTTGCATTCGATCAACGCGTATCGTCCGTCATCAAGGTGCAATACGGCATCAGCTTCAAGCCCAAGACGGTCATGGTAATATGACAACCGTCCCCCCAGTGCCTGTGAGTACGCACGGAGGTCACGAAAACATAGACATTCAAATATGAATCCAAAAGTATTCAAATCAAGTTCAAGACTTTCCGGTGACGCACCTAAAGCGGCTACTGCAATAGAGGGATCAACAAAGCAACGTTTCTTTCCGGTTCGAATAACAGTCTTAGAACGAATAGCTGGGGACCATGCATCTATATCATCAATTACAAAGAGCTTCTCCAAAGCACATACATAATCATCAAATGTAGGCATAGATATTCCTTCCATTTCTTCAGATACATCTGCAAGCATAGAGGTCTTCTTTGCTAAAGTACAGATATTTCGTGCGTAAGAACGAAGAATGAGCCTTGCTAATGCAGGGTTTCTTCGCGTTTTATCAACTCTTGAAATATCTTCATTACATATCACATCAATATAATCTTTAGCAATCAGCAACTTAGCCTTGACACTCATCTCATCTAGAGAAGCGGGCCACCCGCCACGGCAGGCCGCAAAAATCAGTTGCTCAATGGATAATCGCGACATTTCACCATCAATGTCGTAGTCAGCCTCATCAAATAATCGCCGCAAAGAGATAGAACCATTCGATTCCAGAGACTCGAACAGGCTCATAGGGTACATTGCTATTCTGGTAATGCGACCAGTTCCCGTGTGCATTATTTCCTCATCATCTATTACTGTCGAGCCAGTCAGAATAAACTGACCTTTCTCTCGGCGCTCATCAACCGCATGGCGAACTGCATCCCATATTACTGGGGCGACCTGCCATTCATCAATAAGCCGTGGTGTTGCACCCTTGAGCAATAATGATGGCTTTGTTTGTGCTGTAGCCAAATATCCTGTCCGTCGGTCAGGGTCCTGCATCTTAATGACGCTTCCCGCCCGACGCTCTGCTGTAGTTGTTTTGCCACACCACTTGGGCCCGGCTATCTGTACGGCACCGAAAGCCTCAAGCCTCAAATCAAGAGTCTTGTCGGCAATTCTATTTAGATACTTTATCTCTTTCATAATTGCCTGCAAAACTAGGGATTAAATCTGATACCACCAAATGATTTTGTAATTTTGAATGATTTTGTTTTGTGTTTTTGAAGCAAATCACTTTGTTAAATTGAATTAACACAAGCCAAATATTTGGTGGAGCGGAAATAGATTATTAATTTTGCACTAACAGAGAACTTTTAGAATAAGGGAAGATGTTGCGAAGGTGTTAGATTGCCAGAGTAAAATGCCCCAAATCGCTAAATTATAGCAGTGTAGTCAACGGAGTTTTTCTACTTTAGATAGCCAGTAATAGTCTGATAGTCAAATTGATACTATATTCAGAACAATTCTGGTGGCACCACAGAAGACCACTAATTCTCAATGAATTAGCGGTCTTTGTTTCATCCATACCTCTCCAAGTCACCACAAAAGTCACCACACCCATGGTAAATTGCTGAAATATTATTGATTATATGTGTCGCGGTGTGCGCATATCTATTTCATTCGACACGCAACTCGCTGATAATCAGCAAAAATTAAAGCATCATTCATAGTCATTCACCATCGTTCAACCCCACGCCACAGCCTCGCAACCCCAGACTTTAACAGAGTTTAACCATAATCGTTGACCAAATATGTGGTGACCTCAACCGAAAATCATCCGTGTCACCACACTTATTTATTAAAATTTCTCAAAAATTTTTCGTAACTTTGCAACGCATATCGCTCGCAGAGGCCCGATATGGGTCACGGGGCGGGATGCGGCCAACGCTTTTGCGCTGGCAGACATATTGATGAAAAGCGTTTACTTACGCTCTTTCTTGACTTGCTGAAACTTCGCAACTTTCAATCTTCGTCAAGAATGGGACAACGGTGAATGGCTTATGTGGATATGTATTTTATATTCTATCGATGGTGCGAGAAACATCTCGATGGTTTATTATACATATTTGCGTGAGGCCTCTGCATCCGTTGCTTGTTCCAACGAAGATGGGCAATGCGAAGGCCTCAGCAAGTGGGAGCGAGCAACAAGTACGGCTCTCACGCTTTTCTTTTTCAAACTATATATAGCCAAAGAGGTGAGCCCGGCGGCAACCATTACCAGATGAATATCTACAAGTCTTGGCTAAAACAACATGGTATCCCTTTTAAGGAATTTCCATTTGGACTTCACTTCCAGTATCAAGGTGGAAGTTTTCTTGTCGCTGATAACTCTGGCGATTCACAATTTTTTCAGCTTCTCATGCCAAATATCTATGAGGCTAGTGATTCTGAAAGAACTCGTCTTCTTGAAATGTGTAACAAAATAAACGAGGACAAGAAAGTCGTTAAAGCTCATCTCACTGATGATAACCATGTTTGGCTATCAACAGAAATACTAATTGACAACACTCCGGATGTGGATGATTTCTTTGGTCGGTTACTCCAAATGCTTCATCAGGGAAGAATGGAGTTTATGATGAAATATCATCAGTATTAATAACCACGTCTTTCGATTTCACAGGAACCTCAATGAATACAGCACTAAATTACCACGCGCTTGCCGCATGGACAGCCTTTGGTGTTCAGGATTATTTGGGACTAGAACAACATAGTAAAGAAATTTATAACTATTTTGTTCACAATCCTAAAGGACTCCTAAATATCGACAGTCCTCTCTTAATAGGAAAGATTTTTCATGTATGTCTAGGCTTTAGAGAACCTGATGAGGACATCCAAGAAGTACGAGCAGAAAACGCATTCCTTTGTTTTTCAAAAGCATTAAATTCAGATAATGGCTCTGTTCATGATGAAGCATCCGCTAGATTGATGATGCTTCTTATCAATGAGCAAAGGCATCTGATTGGATATGTAGAAAGTGCATGCCAAAATGAAAATATGAATCCATATAGCTTTTTGGGTATGCTCAATGACGGAATGCCAAATGATATGCCGATGGCAACTAACACTAAAATGTTGTTCACTGCTTACTATCTGTATAATTGCATCATCGATAAAGCAAATGTGAATGATGAATTTGTAAATGCCAACGAAAGAAATGCTTTCATCGCCGTCAGGAATCATGTTCTTGACAACTGCAACCAACTCTCAAGAACTCCAGCAAATAGAAAGATAGAGCTAGGAAAAATAGTTTTTGATAAAATTTGTGATAAACTTCATAAAGATATTCAAGACTATTCAAACAGCCTTTAATCAATCTATTCTAAGTGCGACCACAGGATCAAGATCAGCCCGACGAGAGAAAAAGTTCTTTCACCGGGCTGAATCGTTAACGTCGGATTCCTCGGCTTATGGTTTGCCTAAGTGATTGCCACATGTCTTTAAACCACTGAAAAATATTCTTGCTGTTGATGTGCAGACGGAATTGGTTGCCGTCCTTTGGGTCGGGCTTGATTTGGACTTCGGAGCCTCCAACATCCGCATATTCCTGTTTTGTCGGGTCGTATAGTTTTTGCCCGTAATTGAACACGCGGGGTTTGCAATCGAGCAAAGCCTTGATTGTTCCCTTGGACATTCTCACGCTCTCACAATCAAGAATTGCGGGCATGAGCAACTTTACAGACGAGAAGTATTCATCAATACGGCTCATCTGAGAATCGAAGCCTCGTTTGTAACTTTCGTGCTGTTCCTGCTGAAGGCGCATACTGTCGCGGAGGTTGCCGATTTCACGGCTGCTCGTTTCCCTCTGAGAGGACATCTGCAATTTTAAGTTCTCAATGGTGCGGTCGCGGTCAGCAATTTCGGATTCAAGACGCTTGGTCTTTGACCCCGTGAAGATGTTGGCGATGTTGCTGACCGCCTCTTTCTTCTGCTTGTCACGCTCGGCTTTTGCCTCTGCCGCCTCCCTCTTGGCTACTTCGGTTTCCCTTTTTGCCGTTTCCGTTTCTTCCTCACAAGCCTTTTTCTCGGCGGTGAGTTTCCTTCTGTCGGATTCGATAGCGGCAAGTTCGCCGGATACCCGCTCTTTTTCTTCGGTGAGTTCCTTATTTTTGGCAACGAGAGAAGAATTACTGCCTGACAAGGATTCGTTCTCGGAGAGCAACAGCTCATTCGCGTCAGTCAACGTTGCATTCTCCTGAAGCATCTTGGTATTGTAGCCCTCAATCAAGGTCTTTTTACCTTCCAATGCCTTCGTCTCACGCTCGGTTTTCTTCTTGGCGGCTTCCAACGATTTGTTCTCAATGCTCAGCACGTTTTTCTCAATGGTGAGTTGGCTTACATCTTGTTCGAGGTCTTTTTTCTTACGTTGGCAATCGCGGTAATATTCGTGCTGGTCAACATGGCGCGCTTCCGAACCTCTCACTCCACGCTCCAACCCAAAACGCTCCATCGCCTTTGCGTAGGTGTCTTGGAACGATATGAGGTTGTCGCGTGTCATGATGTCGTCGGCACTCAGCCGGGGCCGTTCTTCGGCTTGTGCGGTAACGCTTGGTGGCTTTCGCCTCGCTCGCTTTCCGTCTTCTCTCGGTGGTCACGATAGGCACGACCGTCACATGAAGGTGCGGTGTCTGCTCATCCATGTGTAGGTGCGCGCCCACCACGTTGGCCGCTCCGAATGTTTCCTTTGCCCAGCTGACGCTCGCCTCCGCCCACTCGTTCAACCTGCCTTCATCGGCAAGACGACGCAGGGCTTCGCCGTCGGACGAAAGCAGGACATTGAGCGCGAGAACTTGGTTCTTGCCGACCTTGCGCGTCAGCCCGGCATGATCGATGCGGTGTTGGATAGCCTCACCCAAACCCGCCACTCCGTCGGGATACTTGATGAAGTCATCGCGGTTGAGGTGGCGCAGTGGTGTACCGGCTATACTGGTTATAGCGGGTGCGGCAGCACGATAGTGCCGACACACCCTGTCTTCGTGATATTATCTATCATTCGTGATATTACCTATCAGATGAAGAGGTTCAGATTTGCATCCTCTGTACGGTTCATGTAGGTTGCTACGCCGCCCACAGTGACTTCATCAATGAGTTCTTCACGGCTCACGCCCATAACATCCATCGACATCTGGCAGGCTATGAATTCCACTCCGTTCTTCACGGCTGCTTCACGGAGTTCCTCAAGGGAGTTCACGTTCTTGTTCTTCATTATATGGCGCATCATGCGGCTACCCATGCCGAACATGTTCATTTTGGACAACTTCAGTGATGTGGAGTCGGAAGGGAGCATCATGGAGAACATGCGCCCGAAAAGGTCCTTTTTCACTTTCGGTTTATTGGTCTTTTTGATTGCGTTGAGCCCCCAGAAGGTAAAGAAGATTGTAACCTTCTCTCCGGTAGCGGCTGCTCCATTGGCGAGCACAAATGTCGCAAGAGCTTTGTCAAGGTCGTCACTGAAAAGCACGAAGGTCTTGCCTCGGCCGGAAGCCTGGATGTCGGCATGCTTTGCGCCGGATGCGGCTCCTCGCTCAACCACTATGCGGTATTTGCCGCCGTTGGCTTCCGATGACACGAATTTGTTTCCTGTGGACTTGCACCACGACTCGGCATCCCGGGCAAAGCCTGGATCGGTGGCGGTTATCTCGAGTGATTCGCCGGCCGACATCGTGTCCATGGTTTCTTTGAGTTTCATAATAGGTCCAGGACACGCAAGGCCGCATGCGTCAATCCTTATCGACTGCGACGAAGGGGTTCCCGCCTGTGTCCGGGCCGCACTTTCCGCCTTCCCGAATGGTGCCGGAGCGGCCACGGCCGAAACTGCCGCGCGGTAGGTCTTGATGCCACCGATAAGATTGCTCACGTCATTGAATCCGTTCAGACGCAGTATATTTGACGCGAGATATCCGCGCAATCCGACTCCGCAATACACCACCACCGGTCTATCCACAGGGATGTCGGCCAGACGGCTGCGCATGGAATCCAGCGGGATGTTGATGGCTCCGGGGAGTGCACCGGATGCGTATTCCATGGGGGTACGGACATCTATGAGCACAAATTCTCCGGGGGCTGCATCTTTGACCTGACGCCAATATATAGGCTTCATCTTACCGCTAAGTATGTTACCGGCCACATATCCGGCCATCGCCACAGGATCCTTCGCTGACGAATAGGGTGGTGCATAGGCATGCTCGATACGTGTGAGGTCGGCAACGGTCCCTCCCGATTTTATGACCTGCGCCAAAAGGTCGATGCGCTTGTCCACGCCATCATATCCCACGATCTGAGCTCCCAAGAGCTTGCCATCGGCAGGGGAGAATATCACTTTGACAGTCATAGGGAGGGCATCGGGATAGTAGCCGGCATGCGACGAAGGATGAATAGTCGCCGTGAGATATTCGATACCATCTTTTTTAAGACGTTTGGCCGGGACGCCTGTGGCAGCCACAGTCATATCGAACACTTTAGCGACAGATGTCCCGATGGCGCCTTCGTATTTCACGGTGTCGCCAAGGACCATATTGTCAGCCACGATCCTTGCCTGGCGGTTAGCCGGTCCTGCAAGATAGTTGAGCCATGTGCCACCCAGGACAGGATGGGCGAATTCGATGGCATCGCCTACGGCATATATGTTTTCATCGGAGGTGCGCAGATACTCGTCGACCTTTATTCCCCGCATTCCCCCGAGTTCTATGCCGGCCGAGGATGCGAGCGCTGTATTGGGCCTTACGCCGATCGACAGGATAACCATGTCGGCCACGAGTGTGCGGCCATCCGCGAATTTGATTTCTATCGCCTCGCCTGACTTTGCGAATGATTCAACGGCTGTCTCCAGATAAAGACGCACTCCCTTCTCCTGAAGATGTGTATGGACAATCTGGGCCATGGAGAAATCCACCGGTCCCATCACCTGCGGCGCCATCTCCACGACGGCTACCTCCGCGCCTGCATGGCTGAGGTTCTCGGCCATTTCCAGACCGATGAACCCACCGCCGACAATAACGGCTCGCTTGATATCGCCGCCGGCCACCCTGGCTTTTATCACATCCGTATCCGCTACGTTACGCAGCGTGTAGATTCCCTCGGTGTCGATTCCCGGCAGAGGGGGACGGACAGGCGTGGCTCCGGGGGAAAGCAGGAGTTTGCCGTAGCTCTCTTCATAGGTCGAGCCGTCGGCCATACGGACCGTCACGGTCTTCTTGGCCCTGTCAATGGCCACGACCTCGGAATTGACCCTGACATCGATGTTGAAACGCGTTCCGAAGCTCTCCGGAGTCTGCACCAACAGTTTCTCTCTGTCGCTAATGGTGCCACCGATATAATATGGCAGACCGCAGTTGGCATACGATATATGCTCGCCTTTCTCAAAAAGGATGATTTCGGCATCTTCCGAGAGTCTTCTTATTCTCGCCGCGGCTGTAGCGCCACCGGCCACACCGCCTATTATCAGATATTTCATAGTGTCTGAGTGTTTTTTTATTTTTCACAAAGGTAGAGACTAAGCCATAGACAAACAAACGTTTTTCACTATCTTTGCATAGACAAAAACTATCAATATGACCCTACAGCAGTTGAAATACCTTGTGGCGATAGACCGCTATCGCAGTTTTGCTCTTGCAGCCGAAGCGCTTGATGTCACTCAGCCCACGTTGAGCGGTATGATCGGGAAACTTGAGGAGGAACTGGATGTCAAGCTTTTCGAACGCACAAACCGCAAAGTAAGCACCACTTCCATCGGGACAAAAATTGTGAACCAGGCTCAACGCATATTGATGGAAGCCGACAGGATCAGCGAAATGGTCTCCGAAAGCAAGGGTGCTGTATCAGGCGGATTCAGGCTCGCCGTCGGCCCAAGCATAGCGCCCTACATACTTCCGGACTTTATCAGGACCTACCTGACGGATTACCCGCAGGTAAAGCTGTCAATCGAGGAGATGCGTCCTGAAGCCATGATTAAATCGCTAAAAGAATCCGGGATAGATGCGGGGATAGCCGCCACCGGGCATATCTGCCCTGGAGTATTCGAGATACCGCTGTACACTGAACGCTTCTACGTATACCTTTCCAAAGACTGTCTGAGGAAACTCACGGTGTTCAAGCCCGACGAGCTCGAACACGAACACCTGTGGGTGATGAAGGAAGTGCAGTGTCTCCGCGAGAGCGCGTTCAGTTTCTGCAAGGCAAGGGCAGGCAAACGCCATGTCTACGAGGCCGGAAACATCGACACTTTGATAAGGATAGTGGATGCCAACGGAGGTTACACCATCATCCCCGAGATGCACCTGCCCATGCTGTCGGAGCCTCAGAAGCTGAATGTAAGGCACATCGACGGCAATCACCTGTCATTCCGGAAAATATCAATGTATATCCGTGAAGACTGTGTAAGGGAACGGATGCTCAACACCATCGTCGACACTCTGAAAAAGTTCATGCCGGAAGGGATGCTGGAAGCTCCTCTCATCCGCAACGGCATCCGGCTTTAAAATGCGTGGAGGATACATCGATTATCATTACATTTTTGTAAATTTGCACTGACACCATAAATCCCTCACCCCATCATGAGCATATATTCTTTTTCATTCTCCCCCACCGGGACCTCCGCCAGGATTCTGCACGGCGTTGCAGAAGGAATATCGAATGTGCTGAACACAGATGTCATTTTCAGCGACCTGACTTTCAACTCTCCTGACAACATCTTCCCGGGCCCCGATGATGTCATCATAGCAGCCGCTCCAGTGTATGGAGGGAAGATAGCCCCCATCATAAAACAGCGACTCAACGGAATCAGGGGCAACAATGCCAGATGCATCGTGATAGCCGTCTACGGCAACCGTGCTTTTGAGAACGCTGCCGTTGATTTCGCCGCCTTTATGCACGACTGCGGATTCGTGATATGCGGTGGCGGCGCTTTCGTGGGTGAGCATTCCTATTCAACCGCCGACACACCTATAGCCGCAGGCCGTCCTGACCGGCAGGACTTGGCCGACGCCCGGGCTTTCGGCGAAGAGATAGCCTTGAAAATCCAAAATGGGACATTGGGCGAAGTCAGCATATCCTCACTAACCGACGCCCCCTCCCCGGCTGAATCATTAGCCAACTTCCGCAGCTTTGTAATCGGCTACCAACAGCAGCAGGCCACCAATCCGGTCACCTATCTTCCCGAGGTTGACCCATCGTCATGTGATGAATGTGGCAGCTGCTACGACGCCTGCCCTACAGGAGCAATAACGCCTGACATGCAGGACGCTGACCCCGCGAAATGCATCAAATGCTGCGCATGCGTGAAAATCTGTCCGCAAGGAGCACGCCTGTTCCATTCGCCGTTTGCGCAGACATTGTCGGAGAACTTCAACCTCCGCAAGTCGCCCAAGTGGATTATTTAACCTCCGGAATGGCGAATCATCAACGATGGAAAAAATCTTCGACACAGCCGATCTCAAGGAGCTGCGCGGATACCTGTCGGCCCGGCAGGATGCAGAGGAGATGCGCCGACAACTCCTCGCCGCCTTTATGGAATATTCGCAATATCGCAATGCCTTGGAATGGAACACGGCTGTAAGGATCTGCGAAGCCCTTGCCATCATAGGTTGGGGGACGCATGAACCGGTGGAAGCCATAAAAGGTGTCTATTTCAACGGCAATCCCGAGACCTGTTTCATCAACCGCGACGCCAAGCCTCGTTTTTTCAATGCCGTATGGTCGAAGCGGAAAGATGGCTTTGCCATTGACCCGGAACTGTCGTTTTTCCATGGGAGCCAGGAACATCCTTTGGCCCACCCGGTACGCCTGAACCGACAGATAGGCGAAGTGCAGGATATCCCGCTTTACAGCCAGCGCAATTGGATACCCAAGAACCCGATTCGGATCATACGTGGAATCGCCAATTGCTACGCCACATCCAAACCGCTGATTGACAGCATCGAAAACGACCTGACACCCCATCTTGACCGAGGGATGCGTCCTGAATTATACGGAACTGCCATAGACAGGATCATACTTAACGTTTCATTCAGTTTCTACGATAATTACCACTGCAAGACCAACTACATCATTGCCGACGAATCGCTGAAGTTGAGGAAAAAAGATTTTTATCCCAAACTTATCGAAATGTATCCTGAAAAAGAGATTGAGGACAACGGTTATTATCTGCGAAACCGCTTCACTTACGGACCATTCCGCTCTGACTCAGGCACCACACGCGTAACCATAGTTTTCGAAAGGGAATTCAGCGAATTGCCCCTACATGACCAAAAGCAGCTGTTCAGCAGTTATCTCATGCAGGCGGTGGGACAGGTGGCCAAACGTCTGGGAGGGAAAATCAATTATGACTTTCCGCTGATGATTCACGATTTCAAATCCATCTTGGATTCCTGGCTCAACGATTAGACCCCGATGGGGGCGAACCTGGCGGCTCCCGACCCCCTCGTGAAAAAAATTTCACCTCCGGGGGTGATGATTTCGGCCGGTCAGCTGTCTTCTATATAAAAACCGCCCACAGAATGCGATATTCCACCACCGAGTTCTCGACACTCTACTCCCGATGCTTCCCTCCCGCGATGAGGCTGGCCATAAGCCTGCTCCATGAGGAGGACGAGGCGAGGGATGTGGTACAGGAGGTGTTCGTCAGGCTCTGGGAGTCGGATGTCAGGATCGAGAATCCCACGGCGTTCATCATCCGCTCGGTGCGCAATGCGTGTCTCAACCGCATCAGCATGCTCGACACCCGCGAGAAAATACGCCTTCGCCTGACCCTCGAGCCTCCTCCCGACGACTATGACCCCGATGAACGCGGCGGAGAGGTCAATTCGGCCATCGAGCGCCTTCTGACATCGCGCGAACGGCAGATTGTCGAAAAAATCTACTCCGACGGAATGAGCTACAAGGAGACGGCACAAAGTCTCGGCGTATCCGTGTCGGCGGTCAACAAGAACATCGTCGCAGCCCTGAAAAAATTGAGAACCCATTTCAAATCATCTAAATCATGACCGAAGAACAGAGAGACATATTGATAGCCAAGATGCTTGATGCCCCTTCCTCTTTGTCGGACTATGAGCTCGACATGATAGAGCATGATGATGAGCTGAGGGAGATCCACGAAACCTCGGCGGCCATCAGCGGAGCATGCATCCGTCAGCCTGAGCTGGATATGGACAGTGAATGGGAGCGGTTCAGGCCGCGCATCCGGCGCAAGCCCTCAGCGATACGCCGGGTCATGAGGGTGGCAGCTATCTTTTTAGGAATCATGCTCGTGTCAAGCCTTCTGGTCAAGATGGTGGACCACACATTGACATCCGGGAAGCCAGCTGCATTGGCAAAGGTGGAGCACCCTGCCCCCCTCGACCTCCCCGCATCACCCGAGGCTGTAATCCCATCCCCGGCGGTGGATGACCACACCGACGCCATCAAGGCCTCAGCCCCCGGCCAGGCCCGACCCGCCGTGCCACGCAAGGCCAGAGCCACTCTCGCCAAGGCGAAAGCTCCTGCCACCCCCGCCACCTCCTCGCCCGCCGACCTGGACATTGACGAATATCTGCGCATTCAGCAAGCCAGGATTGACAACGAGCTTGCCATGCAGGTGGCCGAGACCGTGGTCGACGAGTTCGAAGCCATCCGTCTGCTCTATGACACCATAGGCGAGGATGACGAATCAATGGTCAACGCTCTACGTGAAATAACAATGCAATAAAACAGTCAATCAGATGAAAACATCCGCATCCAGGCTTCTGAGCCTCCTCCTTGCCATCATGCCGATGGCTGCAGTGTCGCAAACCAACATCCGGACAGCCTTCGACGCCATCATCAAGTGTCCCGAGGCTCGTATAACCGAGAACCACACCCTCGACAAAGACCCGGCGACAAACCAGAAGACCGGACAGAGCGACGTGTACCATTTCGTCCTGCCGGCCTCCAAGCTCAATCTTGTCAAAAAAGCCATCTCGGCCTTTGACAAAGACAGCGAGATAGCCTACAGCATAAACCGCGGGACGACCATGAAAGGGGACAACGACATCTTCCTGGCTGTCGGCGACGCCAGCAGCAACGGCATTTGCATCACCGGCCCGGAGGCAAGTTATGTCTACGCGCTTTTCCTGCCGTCACTGGCTGAAGACCCCGACGGAAAATACCGCTATGCTTACGCGCTGTCCTACAAGGATACAGGCTCCGATATCGAAGGGAAACTCGTGGTCACCTACGCCACCACATTGAAGTACCGGCAGGAAGTCGAGAGGCAGCGTCAGAGCAACTTCCTGCGCAACCTTTCGGGCGAATCAGTCATCATCACCTCGACCAATTCATCGCAGGCCACATGGTTTGACACACTGATGTCCTATTTCCAGGGCATGACCTCAGCCAACTCACAGACACGCATAGCTCTTGCCACAAAAGCATATAAGCTGATCAGGGATTCAGCCGACTATCCCGATGTGACACAGTCGGACAAGGAGGCAGCCCGTGAAATCCTCAAAGGTATGATCTCCGACAAGAAATACTCCGAGACGGTCCTTAACAAACTCCTTAACCAGTGCCTGGCAAGCATCCGATAGACACAGCTTTTTCTCCAAGTCACGGCTCCCCGGTCCCGCCGGGTGGTCGTGACATACCCACCCACATCCGGCATTCTTGACTCCTGCAACAATAACAACATCACCGACACAATGATTGAAACCTTGCTCCACAGGACTTTGGCGGCCACTCTCACGCTGATATGCGCCGTCACAGCCCACGCCACGGCAGGACCCCTGACCACCGACTCCACCCTTGTCGGACGCCCCTACAAGCAATTTGATGTCATGGCCTACTGCTCCTACAGCTCATTCTATCCCAGCCAATATCTTACCGACAACAACTGGGACATACTCTGCGCTTTCACCACACCGGGCACCACGGCGAGACTTGACTCATTAGGGATATCCCACACCCGGAGCCAGTTGAGGCTCCTTGAGGTGGGCGATTTGCTCCGGCGCACCAATGATGGCATCTACTCCACCTCAATGCATATCTTCGACAAGGAGCAGACAGAGGCCATCAGAGAGGAGTCACGCCTGTTCACCGACAGCATATTCCCCCTGATATCACCTGATATAAACAAACTCATAACCGCATTCAACGCCGGGGGCCATCAGCCACAGGCCTACTCACTGATATTCTCTTATCTGCTCGACAGCTACATCTGGTCCGACACCAAACTGCCCCTCGCCAAGAGGCTGTCAAACCACGGCACTTGGGATGGAGCCTACTGGGCCATGTATGACAAGCGTGGCCAGAGCAAAATAGGCACCAACGGCTACGGCCCGGTAAAAGTGACCTGGACCGACGATTTGGGCTATTGGCCCGGCGACAACCTGCTGATTAATTTGGCCCGGCACATAAACGGCAGCGGCATAGTGGTGACCGACACGGTTCTCAACAGCACCTTGACCAAATGGGGGCTGACTGACACCGACGGCAACCTGAACGTGCCTATCCTCCATCCGGGCAGCGGAGACGAGATTGACCGCCTTTGCGACAGCATCACCCTCACCATAAGCGATGCGGTCAAGAACCATTGCACCTCGTTTGCCGAAAAATATGATATCGAATCACCCCTGGAGGCCGAAGTCATCTTCTACCACGAAGTGATGTGGGACATTCTCGCCACTCTCGAAGCAAACCACCTGATAACCCGCCCCGAGATATTGAAAGGGGCAGAGACTGGCCGAGAGCGTTTCAGCGACATCATGTATATAGTGATTCAATCCTGATCATCTGTCCCGCTCACCCCATGGGCCTCGGTTGAGATCATTGTCATCATCCACCTTGTCTCATTGTCTCATTTGTATGAGACAGATGAGACAAATGAGACAAATGAGACAAATGAGACGGATGAGACAGATGAGACAGATGAGACGGATGAGACAGATGAGACGGATGAGACAGATGAGACGACCGGCTTATGTGGCGCTTAGATAGCGGTAGGTCTGCGCACGGCTAATTCCCATCGCCTCGGCTATCTCCTTGTGGGAATATCCCTTCTTTAAAAGCTCCTGCGCCCTCCTGTGTTTGTCACCCTTTTCGGTTTGCTTCACAAGGTGACGCTCCTCAGGACCGCTGCCTATGGTCTTGAACCCTACAAACTCAGGTGTCACCTGTCCTATCACGCAGTCGAGCACATTGTCGGCGCCGTAGACTATCCCGGTGTTGCGCTGCTTTATCTGCTTGATGTAGCGAAGCTCCTTCGACAGCACGCTCTCGCCGATGGCAAAGGCCGAGTCTACGAAGTTGATTATCATCTTCGAGCCCTGGAGGTCATTGCGTGTCAGCGGATTTGAGAGATTGCGCTTTGGCGTGTGGGCCAGCACGAGGATGCTCAGCTGATACTTGCGTTTAAGTTTAAGCAGTTTCTTCATCAGGGGCAGCGCATCGGCAGCCTGTTCGGTGCCCTCGGCCATGAAAGTGATATTGTCGATGATCAGCACCTGCGCTCCATAGGCCTCCACATAGTATTCCAGGTCGTCGATCAGGATTTCGGACAGCGGACGCGTATAGGCCTTAGGATCGGCATGGTCGTCTATGTCCTGATAGGACATCTCGGCGCGCAGCATATAGTTGGAAAAGACGTAGGGAGTGCGCACCGATACCTCATTGCCGTCAGAGTCGATGGTAGTCGTCTCAGAGCTGTAGCGGTTAGTGAACTGCACGGTCGACAGCTCGAAATCGGCATAGATGACCATAGTGGACAGTATCTCCGGTCTAAGCTCCGGGCAAGCCGTAGGGTGAGCACCGCCGGTTGACAGCATGTCGGCTATCTGCACCCCGAGCAGCGACTTACCGACATTTGTGTCGGCAAACAGCACACACAGCTCCCCTTCATACCATAGCGGACCGCATAGCTGCCTCTGCGAGCCCATTATCGTGCCGAGTTTCATCCATTCGTTGCCGGGCAGGAGTCGGGTGATGCGCTCTCCGGCCGGCAGACGGGATTTAGGTACAGGTTCCTTGGCCTGTTTAGGCTCAGGAGCGGAATTAGACTCGGTGTCAGGTGCGGTGATTACCGGATTAGGCATCCGGAATGTCGAGGCCTTGACCTCGGATAGTTTCATCAGTGCCATTGCAGTAAAAGATATTGATTATTAGTTAGAATAGTCAATATACACTCCCCCTATACATCTTATATATGATAGGATGCATTAACACAGAGATGGTGAATGGGGGATGGGTATATACTGCAAAGTTACATCGCGTGACAGGGGTAAAAGGTGCGATAACGTCACATAGCCATCATGAAAAAAAATACACAGCGTCGCATGCGTGTCTCATTGTCTCATAAAAAAGGGGAAATGAGACAAAATGAGACAAAATGAGACGGATGAGACAAAATGAGACAGGCTAGTCCCAGTGACGTGAGACGGATGAGACTGCAAAAGCTGCAATGAGGGGCCTGTAATGCCATATCTCCATCCTGAAAGCCACACATCGAAGCAGTGTTTGTCTCATTGTCTCATAAAAAGGGGGGGAATGAGACAAAATGAGACAAAATGAGACGGATGAGACAAAATGAGACAGGCTTGTCGCAGAGACGTGAGACTGATGAGACTGCAAAAGCTGCAATGAGGGGCCTGTAATGCCATATATCCATCCTGAAAGCCACACATCGAAGCAATGTTTGTCTCATTGTCTCATAAAAAGGGGGGAATGAGACAAAATGAGACAAATGAGACGGATGAGACAGATGAGACAAATGAGACAGCAGCCCTACTATCTCACTCGGTCGGCCCTCTTCACGCCTTGAATCTTCAATACTTTCCTGCACAAGTCATTGACGTCGGCTGTCGACGACACGAGCACCCCGAGGTCGCAGGTGAAAACCTCCTTCTCGGCCTCGATGTTCAGACGGCGTATGTCGATGTTGAGGGCGGTCGATATCATGCGTGTGAGCTCCTGGAGTATGCCGTGACGGTCGATTCCCTCTATGCGTATGCTGGCGAGGAATTTACCTGCCACTTCATCCCACTTTGTGGCCAGGATCCTGGGCCCATAGCTTGCCTTCAGCACCTGTGCCCTCGGGCATGTCAGGGCATGCACCTCCACACTGCCGTCGTCGGTAATGAACCCCATCACCTCGTCGCCCGGTATGGGACGGCAGCACTCGGCAAATGCAAAGTTGCTCTCCTTGTCGGTGAAGCGCAGCACGTAGGTCTCCTTAGTGTTTATTTTCCCGGGGTTTCCTCCGGCGGTGACAGTAGCTTTAGAGCGTGACTTGTCATCGTTCTTCTTGTCACCCCCGAATCCGAGGCGGAAGAGGCGCGACACAAGAGAGCGGGCACCCTTCGAGGTGTTGACGTTCAGATAGTCGTCGATGGATATCTCACCATTGCCGAGTTTCAGGAAAAGCTCGTCCCTCGAGAGCACGTGGTATGTGCCGAGGATTTTGGTCATCACACTGTTGTTGAGAATGATGTCGTTCTCCTTGAGGAAGGTATCGAAAATCTCTTTGCCCTTGTCGATAAACGGCTGCTGCACCCTTCGCAGCTCCTTGCGCAGACGTGTGCGGGCCTTGGCGGTGGCCAGGAAGTTGAGCCATTCGCTCTTAGGGCCTTGTGACTGCGAGGTGAGCACTTCCACCTGATCGCCCGAAGCCAGACGGTGGGAAAGCGGCACGAGCTTATGGTTGACCTTTCCGGCTATGCAGTGCACCCCTATCTCGGAGTGGAGCGAAAACGCCACGTCGAGCACCGTGGCACCGGCCGGGAGCGTGAGCAGCTCACCTTTCGGCGTGAACACCACTATCTCCGAGGAGAACAGGTTGAGTTTCAGCGTGTCAAGGAAATCAATGGCGTTAGGGGTGGGATCGTCGAGGATATCCTTGATGGTTTTGAGCCATACGTTCAGCTCACCTTCCTCCTCGCTCTCCCCTATCTTGTATTTCCAGTGGGCGGCAAATCCCTTCTCGGCTATGTCGTCCATGCGGCGGCTGCGTATCTGCACCTCTATCCAGTTGCCGTCGGGCCCCATCAGGGTGACGTGGAGAGCCTGGTATCCGTTGGCTTTAGGATTGGCTATCCAGTCGCGGGTGCGGTCGGGATGCGGACGGTAGAGGTCGGTCAGGGCCACGTAGATCTTGTAGCACATCTCTTTTTCCGACACACCTTCGGGCGCATCGAAGATAATGCGCATGGCATAGAGGTCATAGACCTCCTCGAAGGGGATGTGCTTGGTGTCCATCTTGCGCCAGATGGAATATACTGACTTCAGGCGCGCCTTGGCCTCGTAGGTTATCCCCATCGCGTCGAGACGTTCAAGTATCGGCGAGGCGAAATCGTTGTAGACCATCTCGCGGCCCGACTCCGACTGGCGTATGAGGTTGGATATGCGCTCATACTCGCCGGGGTGTTCATACTTGAAGCTCAGGTCCTCAAGCTCGGTCTTTATGGCGAACAGGCCGAGACGGTGAGCAAGGGGGGCATAGATATAGAGAGTCTCCCCGGCAATCTTGTACTGCTTGTTGGGCGCCATGGAGCCGAGGGTGCGCATGTTGTGCAGGCGGTCGGCCATCTTTATGAGCACCACCCTGATATCCTCGCTCATGGTGAGCAGGAGCTTGCGGAAGTTCTCAGCCTGGGCCGAAGCCTTGTCGCCGAAAATGCCTCCTGAAATCTTTGTGAGCCCCTCCACTATCTGTGCCACCTTCTTGCCGAAATGCTGCTCTATGTCATCGACGGTGTACTCCGTGTCCTCCACCACGTCATGAAGCAGCGCGGCGCAGATGGAGGTCGACCCCAAGCCGATCTCCTGCGACGCTATTTTCGCCACGGCTATCGGATGGAGGATATATGGCTCGCCCGAACGGCGACGCACACCTTTGTGGGCCTCCTTTGCGAAGGAAAAGGCTCGTTTTATGATCTCGACTTTCTTACGGTGATTGCTCGCGAGATATCCTTCAAGCAAATCGTTGAACTGTTCTTCTACAAAACGTTCCTCTTCCTCGGGGGTCTTATTGTAAGGCTGCTGTTCCATGGTGTGCGTGGCGGTATGTTAAGGATAATTCCAGATTCTAAACTGATTTGTCAGAGATATTTCTTATCATAGGCGATTTTCACGTCGTTGACCATCTGCTTTATCTTCTGCTCCTCGCTTTTGGGACACACGAGAAGGACGTCGCCGGCGTCGGCTATGATATAGTCCTTGAGGCCGTGGACCACCACGAGTTTATCATCGTTCACGGCAAAGATATTGCCTGTCGACTCATAGGCGAGCACCTTGCAGTTCTGGGTGACATTACCTGCCTGGTTCTTGGGCGAGTTGTCATAGAGAGCGCTCCATGTGCCGAGGTCGTTCCACCCGAAATTCACACACTCCACATACACGTTATCGGCCTTCTCCATCACGGCGTAGTCAATCGAGTTGGCCGGGCATGAGGGGAAATTGGTCTGTATGAACTCCTCCTCGGCCGGTGTGCCGAAGCAGCTGCGACCCTTGTCGAAGAGAGCGGTGAGGTCAGAGTCATACTTGTGGAGAGCCTCTATGATGCTCGACGCGCGCCACAGGAAGATGCCTGAGTTCCAGAAAAACTCACCTGACTCGAGAAACACCTTGGCAAGCTCCAGGTTGGGCTTCTCGGTGAAGGTCTTGACCTTCAGTATCCCCGGCACGGCCTCCTGGCCTATCTGGATATACCCATATCCGGTCTCTGGACGCACGGGGGTGATGCCGAGGGTAAGGAGGGCATCGTTATTCTCCACGAAGTCAAAACCGCGGCTCACGAAGTCCTCGAACACGCTCTCGCGGGTGATCAGATGGTCACTCGGTGTCACTATCATCGAGGCCTCGGGGTCGAGCGCCGCTATATGGTAAGCCGCCCATGCGATACAGGGCGCCGTGTTGCGGCGTGCAGGCTCGAGCAGTATGTTCGACTCCTTTATGTCAGGGAGCTGCTCGCGGATGAGAGGAGCGTATTTTTCATTTGTTACCACCACAATATTCTCCTTCGGCACCAGGGGCAGGATGCGGTCATAGGACATCTGAAGCAACGAGCGGCCTGTGCCTAAAAAGTCGATAAACTGCTTGGGGCGGTCTTCACGCGAATAGGGCCAGAAACGGCTGCCGACTCCGCCACACATTATGACGCAATATCTATGGGATGACATATCGTTCTTAAAATTACTGTTTGTGGTTAATTAAAGTATTGGATCGGGATTAGGGGTATCTTTTGATATCACGGGTGCTAAGATACGAAATTTAAGCCCATCCGCCAAAAAGGCTCCGGGATTTTTTCATTTTTCATTGCCCGACGGCAAACTGCGCGCCGAAATCAATCCTGAGGCAAACCCGATGACCGCCACCACAGCCGCCGTGACAGCCACGTCGCCCAGGCCAAGCCTGCATGGATAGACTATGACCGACATCTGCGCATGGTCCCCCCCGAGGGTTATCAGGCCGAAATGCTGCTGCAACACGCACAGCACCACCCCGAGCACTATCCCCGCCACCCCTCCTGCGGCCGCAATCAGAATCCCCTCGTCGAGGAAAACCCGCCGCAGCAGAGAGTCGGAAGCCCCGAGCGAACGCATGATGCGGAGATTATCCTCCTTCTCTATTATGAGCATCGACATGGTCGACAGGATGTTGAACGACGCCATCACCAGCACGAACACAAGCATCAGGAACGTGATCCACTTCTCGATTGAGATCATCCTGAACGAGTCGACCTGCTGGCGCAGCCTGTCGGCCACGAGGTAGTCATCCCCCAGCAGCTTCTCCAGGTCGCCCACCACACTGCCGACGTCGGTCCCCTTGGCCACCGCAAGCTCTATGGCCGAAGCCTCCGTGCCGTAGTCAAGCAGCCTCCTGGCCGACTCAAGCGGCACATATATCATGTCGTTGTCATACTCGGCCTGGTTGGTCTGGTAAACAGCGCTCACAAGCAACGTGTCGGTGCTGAAAGCCGCCATCGGGAAGGCGGGATTGATGCGCCCCAACCGGCGTGGCACCGTCAGCACGAGAGGACAATCGTAGGAAGGGCGTGCCCCCAGCTTAATGGCCGTCCCGACACTCGCCGCAGCGCAAGGGGTCCCCGAGTACGGCTCATTCTCCATCATCTCGCCGTCGATAACAAGCGTCGACAGCGCCGACACCCCCGAATAACCTTGCGGCACACCCACGATGGTGACCGGCGACTGGGCCTCGCCATACACCGCCAGAGCCTGGTCAGTGACAGTGGCAGCCACCCTCTCAACCCCCGGCCGGGCAGCAATGACAGCCGCCAGGGAGTCGGCATTGGCTATGACCTTACCCTTCACCGGGGTGACCTTTATGTCAGGGTCGACAAACGACAACCTCTCGGCCGCCAGGTCGGTAAAGCCGTTGAACACCGAAAGCACACACACCATGGCCATGGCGGCCACAGCGATTCCCGCCATCGAGATGAGCGAGATGACATTGACCGCGGTGTGACTTTTCTTGGCTATGAGATACCTTACGGCTATACGTAGCGCCAGCATAAGCGATGATTATATAGGGATTTGGGGATGAATGATATCAAAGAAAAAACAAGGACAAAAAGACCCGACGGTGAATCGGTGAGTCCTTTTGTCCTTGACTCTGTTATTTGAAGTCTTTACTTCTCAAGGAGCTTGTCGATGTTGTCGATATAGTCCAGCGAATCGTCAATGTAGAACGCCAGCTCAGGGCATTTACGCAACTGGAACCTTACCTTCTGCGCAAGTTCATAGCGGATGGTCTTCGCGCTGTCACGGATGCTCTCGAGGAGCTCCTGCGACTTTTCGGAAGGGAATATCGAGAGATAGACTTTGGCGACGCTCAAATCGGGGGATACTCTCACGATGCTCACCGACACGAGTGTGCCGTGGGTCTTGGCAGTCTGTTGACGGAATATTTCGCTCAGCTCCTTCTGCAGGAGGCGTGAGATCTTAGCTTGACGTGTTGTTTCCATATTATAATTATATTTCTTTCTGTTTTCGACAACCGTTGCCGGTCACATATATATAGAACGCCTGCGGGCCGTCAATGTTTGAGTAGCCACCGAAACCGGTAATCCACTTCCGCACCGGCTCACCGGCACGGAGGCGGCAATGACGCATGGATCAGTCGATGATGTCAAAGCCGGTGTACTTGCGCAGGCATTCAGGCACCACGATACCCTCGGGAGTCTGATTGTTCTCAAGCAGCGCAGCCATGATGCGCGGAAGGGCGAGGGCCGATCCGTTGAGCGTGTGGCAAAGGTGAGTCTTCTTGTCGGCGCCACGGTAACGGCACTTCAGGCGGTTGGCCTGGTAAGTCTCGAAGTTCGACACCGACGACACTTCGAGCCAACGCCCCTGGGCGGCTGAGTAAACCTCGAAGTCGAAGGTGATCGACGATGTGAAGCTCATGTCGCCTCCGCAAAGACGGAGAATATGCCAGGGGAGACCGAGTTTCTCGAGAAGTCCCTGCACATGGTCCTTCATCTCCTCGAGGGCAGCATAAGAGTTCTCGGGCTTCTCTATGCGCACTATCTCCACCTTGTCGAACTGATGGAGACGGTTAAGGCCGCGCACATCCTTGCCATACGAGCCGGCCTCGCGGCGGAAACAGGCTGAATAAGCGCAGTTCTTCACTGGCAGCTGGTCGTCATTGAGGATGACATCGCGGTAGAGATTGGTCACGGGCACCTCGGCGGTGGGGATGAGATAGAGCTTGTCCTCGTTGACGAAGTACATCTGGCCCTCCTTGTCGGGGAGCTGCCCGGTGCCGTAGCCCGAAGCCTCGTTCACCACGTAGGGGGGCTGGATTTCCAGATAACCTGCCTCACCGGCCTGGTCAAGGAAGAACTGGATCAAGGCACGCTGCAGGCGGGCACCCTTGCCGATATATACCGGGAAACCGGGGCCTGTGATCTTCACACCGAGGTCAAAGTTGATGAGATTGTATTTTTTGGCGAGCTCCCAGTGGGGAAGCGCGTCGGCAGGAAGGTCGGGCATAGGGCCACCGGTCTTCTCCACCACGTTATCCTCAGCGGTCTTCCCTTCGGGCACAGCATCGCAAGGCACGTTAGGGATGCCCAGAAGGATTTCACGGATGGCATTCTCGGTGGTGGCCAGACGGTCCGCTATCTCTTTCTGCTCGGCCTTTATCTCTGCCACCTTCTTTTTCACTTCCTCAGCCTCGTCGCGGCGGCCTTCTTTCATCAGGCGCCCTATCGAGTCGGCATATTTCTTAAGTTCGGCGGCGAGATTGTCGTTCTGGAACTGCAGGCTGCGGCGTTCGTCATCGAAGTCAATCACGTCATTCACACCCTGCTTGCCGTCGAAACCTTTAACGGCAAGACGAGCTATCACCTTTTCGGGATCCTCTTTTATCTGTTGTAGCGTGAGCATTTGTTATTTCGTATTTCTTATGTTTTCTAAATTAGTTGTTCAGAAGTTCCTTGACTTTGGCTGAGACGGCCTTACCGTCGGCACGTCCGGAGAGAGCCTTCGAGGCCACGCCCATCACCTTGCCCATCTCTTTGGGGGAAGTGGCACCTACCTGGGCAATTATCTTCTTCAGCTCCTCGGTAAGCTCCTCGTCGGTAAGCTGCTTGGGGAGATACTCCTCGATCACCGAAGCCTCGGCAAGCTCGTTGTCGCGCAGATCGATGCGGTTCTGCTCCTCATATATCTGGGCAGTCTCGCGACGCTGCTTCACCATTTTAGCCAATATTTTCAAAGCGGCCTCATCCGATAGGGAGCCGTCGCCACCTTTGGCCGTCTTAGCCTCGATGAATTCCTTTTTGATCCCGCGGAGGGTCTCGAGTCTCACTTTATCGCGTGCAAGCATTGCCGCTTTGATATCAGCTGAAATTTTGTCAAATAAGTCCATGTCAATTCTGTTTTTTGTATGGAGCTACAAAATTACATAAAAATCATGATATATCTCACTTTAAAAGCGCAAAAAAGCCACCGTCCCCACTGCTTTTGACGGCAGATGGGACAGCGGCCTCTAAAGAGCATGCAGTGTGAACGCTGGTCACACTTTTTCCAAAGCGGAAGCCAGATCGGCCAGTATGTCGTCGATATGCTCCGTCCCGATGCTCAGACGCACGGTGGATGGAGTGATGTGCTGTTGCTCCAACTCCTCGGGTGAAAGCTGCGAGTGGGTGGTGGTGGCAGGATGTATCACCAGACTCTTCACATCGGCCACATTGGCGAGCAGCGAGAATATCTCGAGCGCATCAATGAAGCGCCAGGCCTCCTCCTGTCCACCCTTTATCTCGAAGGTGAATATGCTTCCTCCACCCGAGGGGAACAGACGGCTGTACAGGGCATGGTCCGGATGACCGGGAAGCGAGGGATGGTTCACCCTTGCCACCTTGGGGTGTGAAGCAAGGAATTCCACCACTTTGAGTGCGTTTTCCACATGACGTTCTATACGTAGTGACAGGGTCTCTACACCCTGCAGCAGCAAAAAGGCATTGAATGGCGATATGGCAGCCCCGGTGTCGCGCAGAAGGACGGCACGGATGCGGGTCACGAACGCAGCCGGTCCGGCCACATCGGCAAACACCGCGCCATGATAGCTCGGGTCGGGTTTGGCAAGCGACGGATACTTGTCGGCATCGGCCTTCCAGTCAAACGAACCTCCATCCACTATTATGCCCCCCAGGCTCGTGCCGTGGCCTCCGAGGAACTTCGTGGCCGAATGCACCACCACGTCAGCCCCATGTTCAAGCGGACGGATCAGGAACGGCGTGCCGAACGTGTTGTCCACAATCAGCGGGATGTTATGGCGGTGCGCTATCTTTGAAAGCTCGTCAAGGTCGGTGACATCCGAGTTAGGATTGCCGAAGGTCTCCACGAAAAGCACCTTCGTATTCTCCTTTATTCCCTCTTCCACGGCATTGAAATCACGCACGTTGACGAAAGTGGATGTGATGCCCCTGGTGGCGAAAGTGTGGGAGATGAGATTATACGATCCTCCGTAAAGGTTATCGGCCGCGAGGATATGGTCACCCTCCCTTACTATATTCTCAAGCGCATAACTGATGGCGGCAGCGCCGCTGGCGACCGCCAATGCGGCCACACCACCCTCCAGGGCAGCCACCCTGTCCTCCAGGACACCCTGGGTCGAATTGGTGAGCCGGCCGTAAATATTACCGGCATCGCGCAGGCCGAAACGGTCGGCCGCATGCTGCGAATCGCGGAACACATACGACGTGGTCTGATAGATGGGCACCGCACGGGCATCGGTGGCCGGATCGGGAGTTTCTTGACCTACATGAAGTTGGAGAGTCTCAAAGTGGAGATTTTTTCTTGCCATAATTTATCGTGTTGTTTAGTTTTTATTCTGATGCAAAGTTACGGCAGTCAAAAATTCTTTCCAACACTTTTCGATTTTTCAGAAAATACAGCTAATTTTGCAATCTGAACAGAATATTCATCCTGCACAAAGGCAAAAACGCCTGACTCTGTAGAATATCATTCCCAACGCTTTTAGCCATGACCGGAACCATCGACCCCACCGACATCAAAATCCTGCAAAACCTGCAGGAAAATTCCCGGCTCACAGTCAAAGAACTCGCCGCAGCCATCAACCTGTCAACAACCCCGACATTCGAACGAGTGAAACGCCTCGAACGTGAGGGATACATAAAAAAATATGTGGCTGTCCTCGATGCCGAGAAACTCGAATGCGGCTTCGTCGCGTTCTGTTACCTCAAAATGAAGCAGCACTCCTACGAAAACGGCATGCGCATCATGGAAGCCGTCCAGAACATCCCGGAGATTGTGGAATGTTACAACATCTCAGGCGACTACGACTTCCTGCTCAAGATATATGTGCAGGACATGAAGTCATACCAACAGTTCATACTGCGCATTCTCGGCGATCTCGACTGCATAGGCTCCTTGAGCAGCTCATTTGTGCTCGGCGAAGTGAAAAACTCGCATCAGCTACCCCTCGTGACTCCCTGACACCACACGGCACCAAAACAGACAGTGACCACCGACAAAGTCAGCGGCCACCGTTAAGAGGCGGGTAAAAAGCATCGGGGATATGCTCGAGCCGGTAGGAGTCCGGAGAGCCTATCACCACTATTATGTCAAACTGGGGCTCGAACGGCAGGTCACGTCCCTGCATGTAAGCATCGGCAGCTTTGGCAAGCCGCGCCTGCTTACGCCGGTCCACAGCCTCGGCAGGGTCCAGGAAGTCGGACGACCTCGTCTTAACCTCCACGAAGCAGATCCGGTCATCCCTCATGGCTATGAAGTCAATCTCCACACCCGCCAGGCGCTGATTCTCACCGCTTATGGCATAACCCTGCGTGAGAAGATACTCCCTGGCCACCATCTCACCCCACTTGCCAAGCTCGTTATGACCGGCCATACCCCCGGTTAATCCTCGTAGAATCCGTCAAATTCGTCCTCGTCAAGCATCTCGTTGTCGAAGTCCTCACCTTCAAAATCCTCCTCATCCACCGGCATAGGCACATTCTCGAAGATGAACTCATCCTCTTCGCGCACACGGTGGTGTCCGTCGAGCGGACGGTGAGTGATAGGAGCCACCTCTATACGGTTGCGCTCATCGGTGATTTCACGCCAGAGCATATCCTTCAGCTCAGTCAGCCCGGCGCCTGTCACAGCCGAGATGAACACATGGGGCACACCCTCCGGAAGCGTCGGCTCTATCTCGCGCATCAGCTCTTCGTCGAGCATATCGCTCTTCGAGATGGCAAGCACACGAGGCTTGTCGGCCAACTGCGGGTTGAACTGCTCAAGCTCTCCCACAAGCACGTCATACTGCGCCTTTATGTCCTCGGCATCCGCGGGAACCATGAAGAGGAGCACCGCATTGCGTTCTATGTGGCGGAGAAACCGCAGACCCAACCCCTTACCTTCGCTCGCTCCCTCGATGATACCGGGGATATCGGCCATCACAAATGACTTGTCACCTCTATAGGATACAATGCCGAGCTGAGGCTCCATGGTAGTGAAAGGATAGTCGGCAATCTTAGGACGCGCCGCCGATATTGACGAGAGCAGCGTCGACTTCCCGGCATTAGGGAAACCCACCAGGCCCACATCGGCCAAAAGCTTAAGCTCAAGGATGATGCTCTTCTCAATAGCAGGCTCACCGGGCTGAGCATAACGCGGTGTACGGTTGGTGGCACTCTTGAAATGCCAGTTGCCAAGGCCTCCCCTGCCGCCACGCAGCAGCTTCACCTCCTCGCCATCCTCGGTGACTTCACACAAATACTCACCGGTCTCCGCGTCAAACACCACAGTACCGCAGGGCACCTCAACTATCACATCCTCGCCATCCTTGCCGAACGAGCGGCCACCTGACCCGCTCTGACCGTTGCCGGCAAAAATATGGCGGCGGTATCTCAGCGGCAGCAGTGTCCACATGTGGCTGTTGCCTTTAAGGATTATATGACCGCCGCGACCACCGTCGCCACCGTCAGGCCCACCTTTAGGCACATATTTCGCACGATAAAAATGACGGGAACCGGCACCACCTTTGCCTGACCGGCAAAGCACTTTCACATAATCTATAAAATTGGAATCAGCCATAATTACGAAGGGTGATTTATTGAATTAATAATAGTTGAGGCCAAGAGGCCGGCAGGGACAACCTGCTAAATCTTTAACAAACGTGAGGGGATTTTGTCAGTTGGCCGACGAAGTGGTGAGACGCACATGCCTCATCAATTCCTGGGCATGGGCGAAATCCGTAGGCGACCCCACATCAATCCACGTACCGTTGATGGGGAAATATGTCACACGCCTGCCCTCGGCTATGGCGCGTTCTATAAGATCGGTGGCATCAGTGCGTTCCTCCCTGTCCAGCGTGGCCAGCAGCGAATTGGAGAATATATAGATACCCGCATTTGCATAATAGGAATATGAGGGCTTCTCCTCAAGCGAGAGCACCTTGGAGCCATCGGTGTCAAGGATTGCATACGGCACCGACACGTTATATGGCACAGCCGCAATGGTCACATCCGCCTTCTCCTCCTTGTGACGCAGATACATATCCTCAAACGAGATTGTGGTGAGCAGGTCGGAATTCATCACGATAGTGTCACCCTCAGCAGCAAGAGGCACCAGCGAAGCCGACCCGATAGTCCCCATCGGCACCGTTTCCCTCACACATCTCACCTCGATCCCCCCTACAGGAGTTGCGAAATGCTCCTCAAGCTGCTCGGCAAGATAATTGGTGGTCACCCACACATTCTTCACTCCCACACCGGCCAAGGCTTCGATATTGTAATCAATGATAGCCTTCTCCCCTACCTTCAGCAAAGGCTTGGGGGTAGTGAGAGTCATCGGGCGCAACCGTTCACCTTTTCCTCCGGCCATCAGAATGGCACTCACCGGAAGCACGGTGCGCGTCAGCTGGGTGTCAATGAGGCGCGTTATGCGACCGCAGGCATCGAGAAGCGGAATCAAGCGAAGTCCGAGGCGACGCATCTCCCGGAGCATCGACACATCCACACAGTCATCACGCAGGAAGCGGAACTCCTTGTGCATAGCTTCGGACACGGGAGCGTCAAGGGCCACTCCGCGCAGTAAGGCACGGCGGATATCCCCATCGGTCAACGTCCCTTTCATCACACCGGCATTGTCAGTCACCAGCAGGGTCATCACCTGTCCTGAAAGCGAATTGAGCCTTGCGAGCGCATCAATCATCGATGCACCCTCCTCTATGATATGTCTCTCTTTATTCATCATTGCTTTCCGACATTAATTTTTCAGTTATCACCCAGTCAAGAGGGGTGTCCAGGTCAAGTGAGCGCGACCGTGGCATCTCATAAGGGATACGCCGGGGAAACTCGCCGAGCGGCATCGCCCTTATCGACCTGGGATTTATGACGTAGACCGCTCCGTTATATTGCCACGCTTTCGGTGCATCCTGACGGCGTGTATACTTCCCTTCCCCCTTGGAGACATGCAGATAACCCGAGTCACCATCAGCCTCAAAGCAGTCATAATATGGATTGCAGGCCGCTTCCGCGACGCTCACCACCATATCCGCATCAGCCGTGTAGAGCGCAAGGCAACCTTCCACATCCTCCACCGTGCGCATAGGCGACGTGGGTTGAAGCAGGACCACCTTGTCATACACAAGGCCTTTACTGTCAGCGTAGGCCATCGCGTCAAGTATCACTTCGCGCGAACCCACCTTGTCACCGCCAAGCTCAGCCGGTCGGCGGTAGCCCACAGGAAGCCCTGTCTGCTCGGCCACCTGCCTGATTTCATCATCATCAGTCGACACTATGATATGGCTGTCGTCAGCCAATCGCCTGGCCACATCTATGGAATAATGTATGAGAGGACGCCCGCAAAGCTCCTTGATATTCTTGCGGGGAATCCCCTTGCTGCCACCTCGGGCCGGGATAATATATAGGGTCCTGTTATCGGTCATAGAACTTTTTGGTTTTCAGTGTCTCCAGTGACACAGTGGCTATACTCTCCACTATCGTCGCCAGCGTGTCGGGACGGCTGTAGGGATTCTGGGCCGTCGCTGCCCGCTCGCGTCCTGCCGGACTCAGGGCTTCCGCTATGGCATTGGCAATCTCGTCGGCCGAGTCACCACAGTGTATCACGCTATCGCTGCACAGACGTCCCTGTTGACGTATACCGATATTGACGGTAGGTATCCCCATCGACGGCACCTCGACTATACCGCTTGACGAGTTGCCCACCACTGCTCCCACATAGTGCAATGCCGAGAGATAACGTTTCTTGCCGAGTGAGGGAATCACCACCACGCGTCCCTGATGGCGAGCGCCATATTCCTCAATGAGGTCTATTATCACACGGCCGCGGGCATCGTTGTTGGGATATGTTATTATCACATTTGAGTCAGGGAAAAGGTCCAGCGCATCAAGCAAAGCCCTGCATCTGTCAGCCACATCGCCGTCGTCAAGAGTGGCGGGATGATATGTCACCAGAAGTGAGTCGGACTTAAGTTGCAGCCCTATTGACTGTTCAAGCTCCTCACGCCCCATCACCGGGTCACGCAGGAGATTGTACACACCTATCGCACCGGTGTTGACCACACGTTCCGGGGCCTCACCCATAGCTATCACACGCTGCCTGTAAGGCTCTGTGGCCGTAAGGTGCAACGAGGCCATCTTGGTTATCGAATGCCTGATTGAATCATCAATCGCTCCCTCCGAGATTTCCCCTCCTGCTATATGCACTATAGGCACCCTCATCATCAGTGCCGCCGTGGCCGTGGCCAGCATTTCAAACCGGTCGCCAAGTATCACTATCATGTCGGGAGATATGCGGCCCAACGCATCAGCCATACCTGTCATGCACTCGGCCATAGCATGCACCGTCCCGGCAGGTGAGTCGGTTGAATCAGGCATCTCTACTTTCGTGACATCGGTAAAGCCGTCGGCCACTATCTCGTCGATGGTGTGGCCGTAGCGTTGAGACAGATGCATGTTCGTAGCGATGATCTCAACCCTGCAGTCACTACGCGCCGCCAAGGCTCTGGCTATTCCGCTCAGAAGCCCCCAGTCAGCTCTTGTCCCTGTCGCTATGGCTATTTTACGCATTCTCTCTGACTATGCCTGTTTACTAATACTCTCTTTCACCGAATATGCTGGTGCCGACACGTATCATATTGCCACCCTCGGCCACCGCAAGGGGCCAATCATGGCTCATGCCCATGCTCACGACCTCGAAATACGGTTTATCGGCAAATACCGACTCTTTCAGCACATCAAAAACACGGCGGATATCGTGAAAATCGGCAGTGATCCTGGCTTCCTCATCCACATTCGAGGCCATGCCCATCACACCCACCACTCTGACACCCTCCAACGAGGCTATCAGCTCCGCGCTGACCAATGAGAGCAATTCCTCGGGAGAGAAACCATACTTGGTCTCCTCGCGGGCCACATGGAGCTGCAACAACACATCAACCCTCCTGCCGAGTTTCACAGCCTCGGCATCCACACAGCGCAGGAGTTTCTCTGAATCCACGCTGTGAAGCAAAGCCACATGAGGTATCACCTGCTTCACCTTGTTGGTCTGCAGGTGACCTATGAAATGCCACCTCACATCATCGGGAAGCTCCGCAGCCTTTGCCACAAGCTCGTTGGCACGGCTCTCGCCGAATATTCTCTGACCCTCGTCATACGCCTCACGCAGAGCCCCGACAGGATGGAATTTCGAGACAGCCACCAACTCTACACCTTGGGGTATCATGTCCCGGATGCTCCTCAGATTCTCTCTTACGCCCATTGCGGTGTCAATGTTGTGGATAGCAGTTATTCCTGAGTTGTCTTTGATTCACCGCTCAAATCGGCATCATAGACATCCATGATGGCAGTTTCCTGGATTGTGTTGATTTCAAAGTCAGCCATAGTCCCTTTCATGCCTTCCATGAAATTGTCATACGCTTCCTTGAAGCTGTCAGCCGACACGAGAATCTGCGAAATAGACTTCTTCTCCACAGCAGTCTTCTCGTCAAGGGTGATGAAAGCCACCTTCACGAGATACCACTTGTCGCCTATTCTCTCACGGAATATCTCAGCTATTTTCGTACGCTTCACTGCCGACACCGAATAGTCGCTTGTGAAATGCGCTATCTCTTCCGAAATTCGGGCTTCAGCCTCAGTAAATGAAAGTGCGTCAACCATATAGGCCTCGGTAACTTTCTTCACCGAGCCGTTTTCCATTGTCTTATCGTAACGGACCTTAGTCTCAAACCAATTTGCCATTTCTGTATTATTATATTAATGTTGATAGGAGTGCAAATTTACATAGAAATTTGCGATTATTCATTCTCAAAGCCCTAAAATCACAAATATTTTACCAGCTCTCAACCCAATTTCCCATCTAAACCCTTGACTGATATTCCAAATATATGTACTTTTGCGAATACAAATCTCAAATCTATCACATTAATTATTCAAACCATGTTTCAGCGCCAAGTAACTTTCCAGGAAGCAGTCAAGAAAGCCCTGACCGTAAACTATTGTAACTTCTCCGGACGTTCATCACGTTCAGAGTTCTGGTGGTTCATGCTATTCGGCTTCGTACTCGGAGCAGTAGTCAGCATCGTGTTCTCCTTCAGCCCATCTTTAAGCCGCATTGTCAGCGGTCTTGTATCACTGGGGCTTCTGCTCCCCAGCGTTGGTGTCGGTGTGCGTCGTCTCCACGACATCAACAGATCCGGATGGTGGTATCTCATCAACTTCATTCCTGTTGTAGGCACTATCATCTACATCATATGGTGCGCCAAGGATAGCGACCCCACCCCCAACCAGTATGGTCCTGTCCCCAACCTCGAGGCTCGTTAATAACGACTCACCCCAAAAAACATCAACCGGGAGGATGCCCTTAACTGTTCGGCATTCTCCCGGTTCCCATTTTTAAGCACCCACATTTTTGCGGATTATCAGTTTTTGACTAATTTTGTGTGGAAGATTTTTTTGACATGACCAACCGACAACTCGAAAAGGACCTTATCATCGACACCTCAATGTGGAACCTCCTGCTGAAAATCAGCGACGATGCTCTGCACGTGGTGCTCTACTCTATTGTCGAGGATAATTCACTGATACTTCGAAAATTCCAGTTTGACCCTACAGCCACATCCAAGCTGCAAGCCCTGGAAAACATCATCTATGATAATCCTCTCCTCCTTAACGAGTTCCGACGCATCCACTGCGTGGTGGAGCCCGACCACACCATGGTTATCCCGGCCGAAGTGACCGACACGGACGACCGAGAACTCATCTTCAAAGCCATATACCCCGACTTCAGGGGCGAAATCATAGCCGAGGACAACGGCTCCCGCAACAGCATATCGCTCATCGGAATCCCCTCGGAACTCAACGGCTTCCTGCGTCGCACCTTCCACAACGCCACCGTTACAGGCCACCTGACATCTCTTTGCCGCTACTTCACCGCAAAGTCAGCCAATGCAAACAACATGAAAATGATGGCCAATATCCGGCCTGGATCCCTCGACCTGATTGTGTTGCATGGAGGAGCCCTGTTGGCCGCCAACACATTCTCGTTCACCGACCCTATGGACGCGGTATACTACATCCTTGCATGCCGCCAGAGGCTCGGACTTGACCAGTGGTCGGACGAACTGCTCCTCACCGGCGACCAGACCATACGCGAAGCCATCACACCAAGGCTACGCACCTACCTGTCACGCGTCATGCCGGCTATCTTCCCGCCTCAGCTATTCAAAGCCGGCAAAGATGCCATGTTAGCACCGTTTGACTTAATTGTTACCCCACTATGCGAATAATACGAGGAAAATACGGCCGACGCCGTTTCAATGTCCCCACCAACATAACCGCACGTCCCACAACCGACTTTGCGCGCGAAAACATATTCAACGTCATCGAAAACATAATGGATATCGAAGGTGCACGCTGCCTCGACCTCTTCGCAGGCACCGGAGCAATTTCTTTCGAGCTCCTGTCGCGTGAGGCTGCTTCGGTAACAGCCGTCGAGAAAGCCCCAACCCAAGGCCGTTTCATCGAAAAAGTAGCGAGGGAACTGGGTGACCGCAACCTGCGCCTGCTGCGCACCGACGCCCTGCGCTACATCAAAGACGCCACTGCTTCCTATGACCTCGTGTTCGCCGACCCGCCATACAATCTTGAAAACTTCGGTGCCATCCCGGAAATGGTGCTCAACTCCTCACTGCTCCATCCGGGCAGCCTGTTCATAATCGAGCATTCCAAAGCCTACGACTTCTCATCGCTACCCCACTTTTACCAGCACCGCGCTTACGGTTCGGTCAACTTCTCCCTCTTCATCATTCCCGAAAGCGAATGCGAATAACCGCCACCGTTCTCTCCCTCCTGTGTTCTGTCATTTGCTCCTGGGCAGATGATACACTACGCGCCGAAATAAGGGTGACATATAATTATCATAAAATATTTGTGAGAGGCGAAGATGGTGTTGTTGAGTCCGACACACCGATGACCCTTTTAGCCAACACCCATAATTCAAAGTTCTACAACTCACATTCCGAATACCTTGATTCTCTCAAGTCCACACCTTCCGGACGAGCAAAATGGAATGAAATAAGCCGTGTGGCAGCCCATCAGTTTCTGGAAACACGCAACATGGAAAACCTCGCTCCAACCACCTATCCCAGCTACCTCTATCTGTTCAAATCCGCTGACCGCCAGACACTCACCATCTACGACAATGCAGCCCTCAATGAATATGGAGTCTACACCGAACCCTTGTTTGAAATGGAATGGGAAATTTGTGATTCCACTCGGAGCATACTCGGTTATGAGTGCATATTGGCCCAAACCTCATATCATGGACGTGATTGGCAAGCATGGTTCGCCCCCGACATCCCACTTCCTGACGGACCATGGAAACTCGGCGGACTACCAGGACTGATACTCGAGGCCACGGAGTCGGATGGCCATCACAGTTTCACAGCCACAGGCTTCGTAAAATCCGACGAGGAGATGCATCCCGTCTACCTCAAGGACCGCTATGACAGAATGTCTCGCAAGGATATGCTCCGCAGCCTGAGAGCCTATCGAGACAACGGAAATGCCATGATAAAGGCATCGACAAACCTTGATTTCGGCTCACAGCCGACACCGGCCCTTGATTTGACTAAATATGACTTTCTGGAAACTGACTACCACGAGTAGCCGCGAAGATTCTGCCACCACCTTGCGTGGCCCACTTCAAACCATTCCACAATTTTACTGGAAACGGTATGTGATCGTCCCTGTCTGGGAAGCCGGAGCATCATTATCCACTGAAAATTGCGACTGCAAAGCTGCGTTGACGCAATTCTGACGTGTGGCTGCATTAGCCGCAGCAGCCCCTGTGCCTGAAAGATAACTTGCCGATGTCACTTTGCCCTGGCGGTTGACACTGACACGCACAGTGATCGTGCCGAGCGGACCTTTGGCAGGTGTGCGCCAGTCCGAAAGGCTACGACCTTTCAGATTGAAGCCGGGACTTCCGCTTACAGCCCCTACGTTACTGTTTCCGTCAGGACTGCCGGCATTTCCTGCTCCAGAGCCCCCGGTGCCTGTCTTTCCGAACTGCACCTTATTGGCTATGGCCTGACGGGTGGCCTGTTCTCTCTTCGCCCTCTCAGCGGCTTCGATTTCAGCCTTAGTGGGACCTGTCTTTTCAGGGACCTCCTTTTTCACCACCTTAGCCGGCGACGGACGTTCGCTCGTCACCACCGGAGCCGGCTGCGCGGGCTCTCCGCTATTGTCGACCGACTCTACTTCAGGCGACGGCATTTCCTGCGCGTCGGCCTCGGCAGGGGCAGGTTCGCTGCTGCTCTCCGCAAGTTCAGGGCGGTCACCGATCATCACGTATTCACCACCGAAAAGCACTTCCGAAGAGTCAACCGGTGGCCACACACGTTCATTCTGCTCGGCTCCCGGATAACGCAGATAGAGCACAAGCAACACCACCACTATTCCGGCATGGAACAGCAGCGTGCCCAGAAGTGCTATAAGTCGATTTCTACGGTCGGTTGACATAGTCTGATTGAGAGTTGAATCCTATTCCACCGGTCGGGCAGAAGCCGGAGCGGGTTTAGTGGCAAGCACCATCTTAAGATTATTCTGTGCACCGAGATCAAGCACCTTGACGAGTGTGCCGTAAGTCACTGACTCATCGGCATAGACGGCTATATAGTCATCAGCACCGCTATTGGCGGCAGCCTGCAGAAATCCAAGCAATCCATCAAGCTCCACTGCCACCGGTTCACTCTCGTCGGCTGTGGCATAGATGACACCCTCCTTGTCAATATAGACCCTCGTGGTAGGCTTAAGCACTGTCTGCTTGGAACTTTCAGGCAGATTCACCTCAAGAGCCGTTGGGAAGACGAATGTGGAAGTGACCATGAAAAATATGAGCAGCAGGAAGATGACATCGGTCATCGACGCCATCGAGAAAGCCGCCATCATGGTGTTCTGTCGTTTCAGAGCCATATCACATTCACATTAAGCTGGTTCGTTGAGCAAGTCCATGAACTCCATGGTCTTCGCCTCAAGCATATTCATCACCTTATTTATACGCGACACAAGGTAATTGTAGGCAAACAGGGCTATGATACCCACAATGAGGCCGGCCACCGTAGTGACAAGGGCAGCATAAATACCATCGGCCAGCACTGCTATATTGGCGCTCGTTCCCGCGCTTGCAAGATTAAAGAACGCATTGACCATACCTATCACAGTGCCAAGGAAGCCGATCATAGGGCCGCCTGCTGCTGTCGTGGCGAGCCAGGGAAGCCCCTTCTCGAGATTGGCGATTTCGATATTGCCGGTATTCTCTATGGTCACGAGCACGTCATTCATCGGACGGCCTATACGCGAAATACCCTTGTTTATGAGTCGGGCATACGGAGTGTCGGTCTTTGCGCAGAGCTTGCGCGCGCTTTCTATCTCCCCGTCATGGATGTAATCCTTGATCCTCTCCATGAACGATGCATCCTCGCGCTGAGCCCGGCGGATCACGATACACCTCTCTATAAATATGTATATACACACTATCGAAAGGATAGCCAACGGTATCATGATAAACCCGCCGCGCATGGTGAGGTCCCACACCGACAATTCCTGGGCCATCTGGGTGGCCTGCTGCTGAGCTGCCTCGGTGAGATTCATGGCGGCTGTGGCTGCTGTGTCTACAAACTCCTGCTGAAACATCTGCTTGATGTAAATAAATGATTTGGTGATACTAAATTTTCAATCCCTGTCAGTCGCGGCTATCCAAAAGCTGCTCCTTATAGCGCTTGATAGTCTCGTGAAGCCCAAGATAAAGAGCATCGCAGATCAGAGCGTGACCTATCGACACCTCGCTCAACCTTGGGATGTGGCGATGGAAATAAGCCAGATTCTCCAGGCTTAAGTCATGGCCCGCATTGACACCCAGCCCAAGCGAGAGGGCCACCCTGGCAGCCTCGACAAAAGGAGCCACAGCCTCTTCCGGATTCTTGGGATAAAGGTCGGCATAAGGTTTCGTGTAAAGCTCTATGCGGTCAGCGCCTGTTTTAGCGGCGAGACGGATATTCTCGGCATCGGTGCCAACGAATATCGACGAGCGTATGCCTGCGTCACGGAGCCGTTCCACCACTCCGGTGAGAAACTCCATGTTCGCCCCGACATCCCAGCCGGCGCTCGAGGTCACGGCATCGGGCGCGTCAGGCACAAGAGTCACCTGCTCGGGCTTTACCTTCAGCACAAGGTCCATGAACTCCTCCGAGGGATACCCCTCGATGTTGAACTCCGTCTTGACAAGAGGACGCAGACGGAACACGTCGTCACGCTTGATGTGACGTTCATCGGGACGCGGATGCACCGTGATACCGTCGGCTCCGAAAGCCTCGCAGTCCTCCGCCACTTTCAGTAGGTCGGGGGCATTCTCGCCTCGGGCATTGCGCAGAGTGGCTATCTTGTTGATATTTACACTTAGATTTGTCATTTTTCAACTTAAATGAAATCTTTTTGTCTTCTTGGAGGGTTCTTTATATAAAGTATTATTTGTAATTTTGTCCCTCCTGACAATTATCGCTGCAAAATTAGTCAGAAAAAACTAAAATTTGAAACATTTTGCCATTAAAAGACGACATATTATCCCAAAATCAGCAGCTCGCATTGCCGGCGGCTCCTACCATTGAGCGCCTCTTCCCACAAGTGGAGGAGAGTTCAACACTGCTCATATCCTGCCGGCGCGGTGACTACAGCGCTTCACGCATAGCACATGCCGTGGAGGACTGCGACGCCCATCTGCTCAATCTCAACGTCACCGCCGACTCCGAAGAGCTCGACAACCGGGTGGTGGCCGAGATTCGTGTCAGCCACCGCAATCCGTCGGCAGTGGCACGTTCGCTCGAACGCTACGGCTACGAAGTGGCCGACACCGACCGTTCGGAACTCGCCGATGACCCGGTACTCCAGTCACGCCTCAACGAACTCCTTCACTATCTGGAATTCTGACAGCCCTACGTGCATCCGCCACAACATCTTCCTCACACAGCACGTCATATCACATCCATACCAACTTTTCACTTACAGACAGACAATAATGAAAATAGCCATCTTCGGCAAACGCCGCCAAAGCCCTGAGGACATCCCCCACATCGTAGCCATGTTCGACATCCTTGCCGAAAAACGGATTTTCACTGTGGTGGAACGCCATTTCTACGAAGCCATGTCGCGCACGACAGGCTCCCCGCTCCCGGCCGACGACGTGTTTGAAGGTGATGAATTTTCAGCCGATTTCGCCATAAGCATCGGAGGCGACGGCACCTTCCTGCGCACAGCCCGGTGGGTAGGAAGCAAGGAAATCCCGATACTCGGCTTCAACACCGGACACCTCGGTTTCCTGGCCGAGGAGTCGCTCGATCATGCCGCCAGACTCATCGACGACCTTGAGGCAGGCAACTTCGCCATCGAGTCGCGCTCCCTGCTCGAAGTCCGGGCCATAGGCGGAAACATCCGCGCAGCCCTTTCGGGATGGGCCTACGCCCTCAACGAAGCAGCCATCCTCCGGCAGGACACCGCCTCGATGATAACAGTCAACACCCTGCTCGACGACATGCCGGTGGCATCTTACCAGGGCGACGGCCTAATAGTATCTACCCCGACAGGAAGCACCGCCTACAACCTATCGGTCGGTGGCCCTATCGTCCAGCCCACAGCCCCATGCTGGGTACTGTCGCCCATCGCCCCGCATGCGCTCACGATGCGCCCGCTCGTGGTGTCCGACAGCCACACCATCGACATCTCCGTCGACTCGCGTGCCGACACCTACCGTCTCACCCTTGATGGACGCACCCTCACCCTGCCCATAGACGTGGTGTTGCGTATGCGTCGCGCCCCCTTCGTGGTGAAAGTCATCCACTCGCAGGGGCATAACTTCGTCGACACACTCAGCACCAAACTCCTCTGGGGCATATCCAAGCGCTGATCCCCCATGCCGGCCACAGAAATCTATGACCCCGAATTGGGCGACATACAGATAACGCCCCGACGTTCCACCTCACGCATCTCCGCCCGGTGGCGCGACGGACACCTCCTGGTCATCACCCCCTACGGCGTTTCCCGGGCCCGCATCCTCGAAGCCATCGAGGCAATGCGCCCGAGGCTTCTACCCGGCAAACCACAACCAATGTTCGAGATAGGCCGTCCGCTCCATCTCGACGGCCCTTACACATATTATTTAGAGCACACCTCTCTGACATCGGGACGTATCACAGCCCATCCCGTGGCCGCAGGGATGGTGCTGTGCATCAGTTCCGACCTGACACCCGGCACTCCGCAGACCGACACCGCCATAAGCCGCCTCATGATCCGCACCGCCCACTGTGCAGCCACCGCCATAATCCTCCCCCAGGCCAGAGAACTCGCCCACAGCCTCAACCTCGAAGTCAGAGAATGGGCCATCTCACATGGACGCCGCACACTCGGCACCTGCACACGCGACCGCCGAATCTCACTATCGTCACTTCTGCTCTTCCTCCCGGCCCACCTGCGCGACTACATCATATACCATGAACTGGCCCATCTCACCGAGATGAACCATTCCGCTCGCTTCCACCGGCTGTGTGACACATATTGTTCCGGACGTGAAGCCGAGCTTATCAAGGAGCTACGCACCTACCGGTGGCCAATACTGCGATGAGCTGACAACCACTGCATCACATCACCTGTCCGCAGTCTTATCTCACCGGTCCAACCGCCGTTTCATCACTGCCGAACAGCGCCCCTTATCACACTCTTTCCCTTATTTTTTCATCTTTTTAGCTAAAAAATTTGAATAAATGAAAAAGATGTTTTATATTTGTGACCGAAAACTTAAGGCCGGTATTTTGCCGGAAAAGGGTTTTCACCACTTCCGAGAATCAACCATTTGATTCAAGGGAAAATGTAGAGAGAAATAAGGAAAATATCGTACTGAAAAACTAAACTGACAGACATCCGCAAGCAATGCCTTAAGCCCCTTGCGTCGTGCCTTAATAGCAATACGTCTGCCGTTAACATTCCGCCGACTCATTTATCCCCGACTCATCTCTGCGTGCTCCCTCTTGACATGGAAGGTGCACCGTTCTTACGTTTCAAAACGTTCCTCATCTTACCTCCGGCTGATACCTACTATCTTTCAAGCCTGACACCTATTATATTTATTTTGTTAGAGATTAAATCATATATTAACTTAAATTTTTTAAAAGATTCTTGCATGAAGAACATTTGTTTTCAAATGAGTCGGAAAGCATGGCTTGTCGCCCTTCTGGTGATGTGCTTTTCTTTCCCTGCTTTAGCGCAGAAGATTACAGTCACAGGTACTGTAATTGACCCCGAGGGAGAACCTCTCATCGGAGCCAGTGTAGTAGTCCAGGGTGAAACCATGGGCGCAGCTACCGACATTGACGGTCACTACACCATCTCAGCTCCCGCCAACGGAACTCTCGTGTTCTCCTACGTCGGCTATGACACTAAAGAGATTGCCATCAATGGGCGTGAGACCATTGATGTGCAGATGACAGAGAACTCTGTCATGCTCGGCGAAGTCGTGGCCATCGGTTACGGTACTGTTAAAAAGAGCGACGCAACAGGCTCTGTGTCCGTTGTTAAGCCCGATGAAATCGAGGCCGGCCTCGCAACTTCTGTGCAGGACATGCTCGTAGGACAGACCCCAGGTGTGGTTGTGACCACTTCCGGCGGTCCTGAAGGCAGCGGTACCATCCGTATCCGTGGTGGTTCATCACTCAACGCCTCCAACGACCCCCTTATCGTAGTCGACGGTGTGCCCCTGTCAAACGACGGTGTGCAGGGTATGGGCAACTCACTCTCAATGATCGCCCCTGACAACATTGAGTCAATGACAATCCTCAAGGACGCATCGGCAACCGCCATCTACGGTAGCCGCGCATCAAACGGTGTCATCATCATCACAACCAAGAAAGGACTCAAAGGTCGTCCCCAGGTCAACTTCTCTGCCAACATGTACATCAACAAGGCTCAGAAGACCTGGAACGTACTCGACGCCAACGCTTACCGCAGCCTCATGACAAGTGTCTATGGCGCTGACTCTAAGGAAGTGGCAGCACTCGGTTCAGCCAACACCGACTGGCAGGACGAAGTGCTCCGCACCACTATCTCTTCCGACTACAACCTCAGCGTAGGTGGTAGCGCCGGCATCCTCCCCTACCGCGTGTCTGTGACCTACACCAACAGCAACGGTATCCTCAAGACTACCAAGATGGACCGTGTGACTGTAGGTTTCAACCTCACACCCAAGTTCTTCAATGACCACCTCAGCGTCAACGCAAACGCCAAGGGTTACTACTTCCGTAACCAGTTCGGCAACACCGGCGCAATCGGCGGTGCACTCTCTTACAACCCCACCGCTCCCGTCTACAGCAACATCCCTGTGGCAGGTGACAGCCGCAACAAGTATCTCTACAACGGCTACACCGCTTGGTTCAGCGTATCCGACGACAACACTGTGGCTCTCAACCCCAATGCCGCTGTCAACCCGGTAGCCCAGCTCAACGACGTTAACAACTACGCTAACGTGCTCCGTTCAAACGGTAACCTCCAGCTCGACTACTCTTTCCACTTCCTCCCCGAACTCCACGCCAACCTCAACCTCGGTTATGACATCAGCAAGTCTGACGAATACAACGAGGTGGCGGAGAACACTCCCACCGCATGGCTCAACCACGCCAAGGACGGTGCTGGCTACAAGAACTACATCTATCAGTCAAAGAGCAACACCCTCCTCGACTTCTACCTCAACTATAAGAAGGACTTCGAGGACATCAAGTCAATGCTCGACGTTACCGCCGGTTATTCATGGCAGCGCTTCTCGGCCCACGGCCGCAACTGGGGTGCATCTTCTGAAGCCGGTCGCCGTATGACCATGGGATACAACGCCATCACCTACACCGGCGACGGTAACTATGTGCTCAACTACAACCCCACCACCGCTGAAGCCATCGGCACAAACTATGTCGACGACCCCAACAGCAAGGACGGTGACTACCACTGGCGCAACCACCTCCAGCTCCTCTCATTCTTCGGCCGTGTCAACTATGGCTTCATGGACCGCTACCTGCTCACAGTGACAGTCCGCGGCGATGCCACTTCACGCTTCTCGAAGGACAACCGCTGGGGCGTATTCCCCTCTGTAGCTCTCGCATGGAAGATCAACGAAGAAAACTTCCTCGAATCAGCCCGCGGATGGCTCAATGACTGGAAACTCCGTCTCGGATGGGGTGTGACAGGTCAGCAGGACGTAGGTGACACCGTTAACTATCTGCCTCTCTACAGCATCGCACAGGTTGGTTCTTACTATCCCACCGGCCAGCTCGACGCAAACGGCAACATCATCTACACCGCTCCCCTCTTCCTCAAGGGCTACAACCCCGACCTCAAGTGGGAATCAACCACTACTTGGAACGTAGGTATGGACTGGGGATTCATGAACAACCGCATCACTGCATCTCTTGACTACTACTACCGCAAGACCAAGGACCTCCTCAGCTTCGTTGCCATCGCAGCAGGTTCGTCAACCACCAACATGCTCAACCGCAACATCGGTTCACTCGAGAACTACGGTCTTGAATTCAACTTGACTGCCCGTCCCATCGTCACCAAGGACTTCACCTGGACTCTCAGCTACAACGTAGGCTGGAACCACAATGAAATCACCGAACTCTACGAAGGTTCTACCATCAAGACCGGTGGCATCGCAGGTGGTACAGGTAACACCGTCCAGGCTCACGCCGTAGGCCATGCAGCCAACACCTTCTATCTCTACCAGCAGGTTTACGACAACGCAGGCAAACCTATCGAAGGTTGCTACGTTGACCAGAACGGTGACGGCCAGATCGACGAAGCCGACAAGATTCTCAACAAATCACCCGATCCCAAGGTGACTATGACCCTCGGTAACAACTTCCGTTACAAGAACTGGGACTTCGGTTTCAACCTCCGCGCCTCTATCGGCAACTATGTTTACAACAACGTCCTCTCCAACAACATCAATACCGCCAACCTCTATTCAAGCTACGGTATCAACAACGTTGTTAAGAATGACATCTACTTCGACCAGGCTCAGTACATGAGTGACTACTTCCTACGCAACGGTTCATTCCTCCGCTGCGAGAACATCACCCTCGGCTACACCTGGGACAACCTTCTGAACGACAACCTCCGCATCCGTCTCTTCGGCGGTGTTCAGAACCCCTTCGTCATCACCAAGTACAAAGGTGTCGACCCCGAAGTGTATGGCGGTATCGACAACAGTGTCTATCCCAAAGCCACTATCTACACCCTCGGTCTCGTTGCCACATTCTAAAAAACTTTGTTGAAAACATCTAATTTAACAGAATTATCACAATGAATATCACAAAATATCTTGCCCTTGGCGGTGTAGCCCTCGGTCTTTCACTGACTTCTTGTATCGGTGATCTCGACCTTGAGCCCAACGACCCCAACTTAGGCAATGCAACCGACTATGTAGCCGTGCTTGCGAAGTGCTATAGCGGTATGGCTGTTTCTGGTCAGGATGGTCCCGGTTCGTCTGACATCTCCGGTCTTGACAACGGTACCGGCCAGTACACCCGCGCACTCTTCATGATGAACGAGTTCACCACCGACGAATGCCTCTGGATCTGGCAGGACGCCGGCGTGGTCGACCTTTGCACCAACACATTCGACGCTTCTAACGGTAACATCTACGGTACCTACTCTCGTCTTTACTCACACATCGCCGTCTGCAACGACTTCCTCTCATCCGTGAAGAATTCAGAAGACCCCGATCTCCAGGACATGGCTCTCCAGGCACGCACACTCCGCGCCATGAGCTACTATTGGGTAGTCGACATCTTCGGCAAAGGCTCATTCATCACCGAAGAAGCCGCTGTGGGTGAAAACCCTGTACAGAAATCACGCCGCGACCTCTATGACTGGCTCGTAGCCGAACTCGAGGATATCGTTGCCAAGTTCAAGGAGTCAAATTACCCCGTAGCCTACGGACACGTAGGTCTCGACGGTGCACAGGCCCTCCTTGCACGTCTTTACCTCAACGCATCTGTCTACACCGACGGTGCTGTAGCAGGCTGGGATCTGTGTCAGAAGCACTGCGAGGAAATCATCGCCCGCCATCAGGGTGGAGGTTTCCAGGGCTCAGGTCTTGCCAACCACTATCTCTATCTCTTCTGCCGCGACAACAGTGTCTACATGCCCGGTGGCGGTAATTCAGCTGAAAACGAAATCCTCTGGGGTCTCGCATTCAACAATTACTACACTCAGTCATACGGTGGTGCCAACTTCATCATCTGCGCATCAATCTCCAACGGCAACCTCGCCGATAACGGATATTCTATGTCAAACACTGCTTATGGCATGGAAAACCAGTGGACCTGTATGCACGGACGCAAAGAGTTCTTCGACAAGTTCACCTCTAATGACATCCGCCAGTCGATGTGGCTCAAGGAAGAGAGCGGGTTCACTAAGGACAACACCGAATTCTCTTCGTTCAACAACGGTTACGCTACTGTCAAGTTCACCAACCTTATCCCCGGCACAAACGGCGAATGGAGCCCCGCCAACGGCGGTATCTATGGCGCAGGCGACCCCAACACCCAGGTTTGGCCTGACACCGACCTCCCCCTCATCCGTCTTGCCGACGTATATCTGATGTACACCGAATGCTTCATCATGGGTGGCACAGGTACTCAGGACAAGGCTCTCCAGTATGTCAACTACGTGACCAACCGTGCAGGAATGCGTTCATGGGTTGAAGGTGACCTCACCCCCAACAACATCCTTGACGAACGTGCCCGTGAGCTCTACTGGGAACTTACCCGCCGCTCTGACCTCATCCGTCACGACAAGTACACCGGTGGCAACTATCTCTGGTCATGGAAGGGCAACACCGCCGAAGGCAATGCCATCAGCGAGCGCTACAAACTCATGCCTATCCCTGTCAACATCATCTCGGCTCAGCCCGAATTCACTCAGAACACAGGCTATTAATCCATTTTGACTGTTTCAGATAAAAAATGAAAAAGATTTCTATATTATTCGCCAGCATAGTGGCAATGCTCTCATTCAGCAGCTGTAGCGAGACTTGGGATGACAATCCTACTCTTAAGGATACTCCCGAAAACGCCACTTTCACTCTTCTGCGTCCTGCCATGGCCGACAACCTGGTACTTCTTGACCAGGGCGGCTCACTCCACATGCAGTGCAACCAGCCCGACTACGGCTATCAGGCTGCCGCAAGTTACGAAGTGCAGGCTTCTCTCACTGAGGACTTCGCCAACTTCGTATCTCTGGCCACACTCCAGCAGAACCGCGCTGAAATCAACCCTCCCTGTGACGAGGTGGCCAACGCCGCCTGTAAGCTTCTCGGCGTGGTGACTGAGGATGATATCCCCACCACCCCGGTGGCAATGTGGTTCCGTCTGAGAGCTTTCGTTCCTCAGAGCGAGGCTACCACCACTTGCTACTCAAACGCTATTGAATTCAAGCAGATTCAGGTTTACTTCAACATCTCAGTACCCGGCTTGCATACAGGCATCTATCTCCGTGGCGACTTCAACGGATGGACCAACCCCGATTCCGACGAGTTCCTCACCACCGACGAGAACAACATCTGGGAGACTGGTGTAGTGACCATCCCTGCCGGAGTCAAGCACTGGCATGGTGCCGCCAAGGATTGTTGGTTCTCTCATGTAGCTGTGGAATGCCCCGGTGAGAATACTGCCAATGAGTGGCTGGAGTCGGTGAATGACGAACAGTATAGAATGCTCCGGTGACTGGTCGGGACGCGATATAAAGCGGGGTGATTCCTATACTCATCGCTTTGCGGAGAGAGTGCATCTACCTTTGGTACTATTTCAACCTTCAGATGGAGCAAATTTTTCCCTATTGGGTGCTGGGCATGGTGCTTGGGTCTGCTGTGTCCGTTTTTGCGAAAGATTCGATACATAGATTGTTTCGCTCTATCCAAGGGAAACGTCTGGGCGCTTTAGGCATAATCCCCGCCTCGGCTCTGGGAATCGCCTCGCCCCTCTGTATGTACGGCACAATTCCGATTGCCGCCTCATTCGCTGAAAGCGGCATGGAGCATGACTGGCTGGCTGCGTTTATGATGAGTTCTATTCTATTGAACCCGCAGTTGATTTTTTACAGCATGGCCCTGGGACCAAAGATGCTGATGATACGGATCGTCTCTTGTTTCCTCTGCGGTATTACAACTGGCCTTCTTCTCCGTATATTCTATTCAAATAAACAATTTTTTGATTTCAACGGATTTTCTGAACCTAAAAACCGTGATACCGCCCCCAACCTCCTTGTGCGCTTTATGAAAAACCTGGGGCGGAACCTCAAGGCCACCGGGCCAATGTTCCTGTTGGGCGTGATCTTATCCGCATTGTTCCAGCGGTATGTTCCATCAGACACAATGGCCCGACTGTTTGGAGAGCAAGAGGGCTTTGGCGTTTTGATGGCAGCAACAATTGGAGTACCGCTTTACGCCTGCGGAGGAGGAACGATCCCGCTGTTGCAGGCATGGCTGATGGATGGTATGAGCGTGGGCAGCGCGGCGGCCTTTATGATTACCGGTCCCTCTACCAAGATCACGAACCTGGGCGCAATGAAAATCGTATTAGGTGCTAAACGATTTGCGCTTTATATCCTATCTATAAATGCGAATCAAGGTTTAAAAGCAAGAGAAGGGGGTAGAAAAACAGCGCAAAAGAGTAGAGAATGTAAGTATGTGGCAAACAAATCTCATAATACTCTATTGCGCTGTCTGCGACAATAGTAGCACAATAGAAGCGGTAATGCAACGTCAAAGCAACAATTTCCGTCCCCAATTCACGGATGAGGAGTGTATAACGGTATATTTGTGGGGCATCAGTCAGCGGAGATTCGAGCAGAAGGCGATCTATGACTATACCCAAAACCATCTGCTGGAATGGTTTCCCAAGCTGCCCAGCTATCAGGCGTTTTCTGAGCGATTGAATCGGTTGGCTCCGGCATTTCAGGCCTTGGCGGAGTATTGGCTAAGTGTCATCGGGGTGGATCTGGGGGAGCAATTGGACTATATTGTGGATTCCTGCCCCATCATCTTGGCAAAAGGCCCCCGTTCCGGGCACGCCAAGGTTGCCTCGGAATTATGCGAGAAAAGCTATAATTCTTCCCGAAAAGAGTGGTATTACGGCATAAAACTCCATGTTATTGCGGCCCGCGTTCCTGGCCGCCTCCCCATTCCGGTATCCCTGATGGCTTCTGGCGCGGCGCAGCATGACCTCCCTGTTGCCAAACAAATCGTGGAAGATCATGCCTTCTTGAAGCCAGGATATCTGTACGCTGATAAGGCATATATTGATGCCGGTTGGGCGCTGTCACTGAAGCAAAACCACACCATTGAGCTGCTTACTCCAAGGAAAAAGCAAAAAGGCGATCCCCTGATTTCTGGCGACACTTTCTCTACATTTGTTAGTTCTGTCCGTCAGCCTATCGAGTGCTTTTTCAACTGGCTTATTCGCTTAACGGACATCCAGTCCGCCTCCTTGGTCCGCTCCTTGTCGGGCCTGCTTTGTCATATCTTTGGCCGCATTGCTGCCGCTCTTGCCAAGCTCTTGTTCAACTCTTGATTCGCATTTGTAATATTCAGCTATGTTCCTAAACCAGCGGTCCAGCTTGGTGAAGACAACCAAGTCAATCAGGCCGGCCTCCACGTCCGCCAGGAGCCGCTGGAGCTCCGGACGCTTCGCCGCGCTTTTGCGGGCGGAGATACCGGCATCAATGTAGTGCCTGGCCACCTGGACCCCCGCCGTTTCCGCCCAGGCGTCCAGCGCCTCCCGCTGGGCCTCGATGGACAGGCCGTGGACCGCCTGCTCTTCTGTGCTGACCCGGATGTACAGCGCCGCCCGGGGGACGGAGAACATGCTTTTTTCGCTTTTCATGTTGATTCCTCCTGTTAGATATGATAAAATAGGAGGCGCTAGAGGCTCGAAAACTTTAGCACCCCCTTGACCGTCTCCGGTGTTGGCGCACCGGGGCGGTTTTTTGTTGAAATTTGTTGGTTTTTGTGTTAAAGTTTTTAAGTAATTGGAAAA